>Ga0247757_10000178_pt1 | contig 52727 bp, 53 predicted proteins | sample UWRJL126311R4_FD_180929 | JGI IMG/M metagenome (GOLD analysis project Ga0247757, IMG submission 180929) | Plant litter microbial communities from Arlington Agricultural Research Station in Wisconsin, United States - UWRJ-L126-311R-4 | ecosystem: Environmental > Terrestrial > Plant litter >... | reverse complement strand
CTACCTCCTCATTCCCCTCGCCCTCCTCATTCCCACCCTGCTGCACCTCCTCTCCAAACCCCTCCTGTCCCCCCTCCGCGCTATCCCCGCCGCCCACCCACTGGCTGCCTACACCTCCCTCTGGATATACTGGATCCGCTACCGCTCCCTCGAGAACCGTACGTTGAAAGCCGCGCACGCGCGCCTGGGCCCCGTCGTGCGCCTGGGCCCTCGCGAGGTGAGCGTGAACTGCGTAGCCGGTGGGGTCAGGGAGATTTATGCGGGAGGGTTCGAGAAAGGAGCAGGTAAGGAGTTCAATTGGTATGCTTTCTTTGCGAATTATGGGGGGTGAGTTTACCTTTTCCTTTCTTCTTTTTGAATTCTGCATGCTTGGCGAGGGATGGGGAGTGGAGAGGAAGGGTAGTAGAGAAGGAGGGGCAGAAGTGTGGTCCTGGGTGTGTTTAACTATGGGTATTGGTTTACTAATGTTGTGCATGCTGATAGGGTCGATAACATGTTCACGACGGGCGGCAACAAAGCGCATTCAGCTAGAAAACGCATGCTGAGCAATATCTACAGCAAGTCCGTGGTCACCACGTCGCAGGCTCTGCTAGCGCAGATGAAGGTTATTCTCCACGGCCGCTTTCTGCCTTACCTAGAAAACACCTTTTCCAAAGTCGAAGACCCAGGTGTCTTCAATGTCTATGCACTGCTGAGTGCTACCACTATGGATGTCGTGACGGGGTATATCTTTGGACTGAAGTCGAGTTCCAATCTCATCAGCGACCCAGAGAAGCTTGATTGGTTTTTGGATCTGTACAACTCGCGTCGGTCGTTCAATTTCTGGCCGCAGGAGTTTCCCGGTTTGACCTCCTTTTTGGAACGGTGGTTTGGATTCAGGTTGGTGCCGAAATGGGTGGATGAGGCGAACGGCCAAATAGAAGCGTACACGAAGATGATGTGCGAAGGAGCTGCTAGAGCTATGCAAGAAAAACCATCGAGCATAGTGGATACGCCTGTAGTGTATGAGCAGCTTTCTAACGCGCTCGCTAAGGAGGCGAAAAAGCAGGGTACCGGGCAGGAAAACCTGGAGGCGGAGATTGCCAGCGAGATGTTGGACCATTTCGCTGCTGGTTTCGATACATCGGGTATAACACTTACCTATGTGATTCATGAGCTTTGTAGACATCCAAAGATCCAAGCACGCCTTCAGGACGAGCTTCGCACGTTATCTCCATCATTAACGCCAGCCTCTGCGCCGGAAATTCCTGACGGAAAGGCCTTGGATGCGTTGCCTTTGCTGCACGCTGTGATCTGGGAGACTTTACGTCTCCATCCTGCCATTCCTGGCCCACAACCGCGTGTGACACCCCCTCAGGGCTGTCGTCTAGGGCATGAAGATGGCTCTTACTACGTGCCTGGGGGTGTAAGGGTGAGTGCAAGTGCGGGCCTATTGCATCTGAACGAGAAAGTCTACGAGAGAGCGAACGATTGGCTCCCGGATCGATGGTTGAACATGGAGCAGATGGGCGAGGAAAAGAGAAAGAATATGGAGAGCAGATGGTTCTGGGCTTTTGGGAGGTCAGTACAGCCCGCTCAAACGTTCTGACGATACTTACTACTTACAGCGGTGGACGGATGTGTGTAGGCAGCCATTTGGCCGTTTATCGTAAGTTAGGTTTTCTTGTTTTCTCTAAACCTCCGTCTTCGTGGTGCAGATCTGGTGTAAGCAGACTTGCATATCGCCCCACAGGCCAACGGAGAGGCTGGAAAAGCCAGGGGCCGCCTTGTCCCCCCGTCAGGCCATTGGGGTGAGAACAATAAACCTCTTGTAGACCGGGTCGCCCCGATTCACACACAATGCGGCCACACCGTCCAACTGACTACACCATAGAGATGAAATACGCCGTCGCCGCTCTGTATTCCAACTATACGACGTCTATTGTAGACGACATCGGAATTGAGCAGTCGGATGCCTACACGGCCCCGCCGACGAGCGATAAGCTCATGATCAGGTTGCAGAGGCTGGGCCGATGATGGCAGGGCATGTGAAGACCGGGTAATAGCATGGTGTCTCCCGACTAGTGCGCCATTCTTCGCCGTCCTTGAAAGAACCCCAAAGGTCCTAGATGCAGGTGAGTTGCGCTAGCAACCACCCACATCTGGATAATCTGTGGAGGGGCAACCATTCAAAAGCTTCCGGCGTCGAAGGGCATGCAACGCTGATACGCGGCTGTTGCACCGGTCTACTCCTTGTGGGGAGCCTACCTGTAGGTAATTGTTAGTGGCAGTGCTCGAATATGACGCGAGAAGTAGCCAGACTGGAAGAAACAAGGTCATGTAAACGCTGTCCACTAGTGTGAGGTATTTTCCCGTGGGGATTGTGCTAATTGGAAGTGCTTAAGGAAATTGCAGCGTGGCCTCGTGTCATCGTACAGCGCCATAGTATGTCAGCTCTCTTGAATGGCCGCATATGGCTTCCCCACTCGCTTTCGAGTATATGGCGCCAGGGTATCTCAGGATAGGCGTGTGAAGAGTCAAAGGCAAGTTAAACCAACGAGTCAGTGAGTGCATGCAGATCGTTTGGGCACACACACTCCAGGAGCGACACAAATCATGCAGGCGGATGATGCGAGACAGTATTGGTGGCCTGGTCTGCGTAACCTCGCCATCAGAGTGCGCATGCGCATAACGCTCGCCATCCCATGCACACTACACAGCAGCAGCAGCCGTGACCACCCTTTCCGGTTGCCTGTGCAGGCTGGAGTGCAGACTGCAAAGCCATGCTGACTCGTTCTCGCTACGGAGTCGTTGCAATTCCTGGATGGACTGCTTGTGCCGTACCATGTGGGGGCGTTGTGCGAGTATTGTCCTTTGTGGTGGGACGGTTGAGCCCCTCCTACTTCATTGAAATGTCATCACAGAGAAAATCTCGAGGACAAGTCAACTCTAGCTACACGTTCGCTACCGTGAATTTTTGACTCGCGACACTTTGTTTTTCGGACGATGCATAGGTTGGGACGGATAATGAAGGCATGCTGCGACTGATTGTGGCGTACACATTGACAGCTGCAGCAGGTTTAGGGGACTAGATGACCGTATAGGACGTATGAGGTTTCGCTCACATATTCCGACCCTCACTTCCGTGACGCGAGGGGTCGATGAAATCCTGAGCTATCACATTGGTCCGAGCTTTCAGATGCACATATTGCTCAATGGCCTGCTTAGGGCCGACTGCAATGAGCTTACGGTTGCCGATATTTGCCGTATAGAAGATCGAGGATGACAGTGAGGGTTCGTCAATGGTGGCACGGCAGACCCCATAAGCGAAATGGCCGACAAGTCTCATCCCTCGTCAGCTAACGGGCAGCTAGGAGGGTGAAACAGCGAGGGGAAGCCACTCTGCTGTGCACGTTACCTTATCGACGGGCCGTCACTAGAGAAATGAAAAAAAAAAGACTGCCGCGAGTGCTGCATACAGCGATTCGGTACATTCATCCGTGTAAAGAGGCGGGTGAAGGTCTCTCGACTGTAATTCAAACATAAGGAAGGTTGCCAGGATGTGGTCGTTTAAGGTAGCGAGGGCAAGTTAGGGTGCAATAGAGGATAGAATGAATGTAAAACTGCCGCTGATGGCGAAGGAATCGAGGTTGGCAATAGTAGCTAGTAGCAGTGAGCCATGCCATGATCCAGATTGCGGACCAGCCACGCCCGGCCAGAGCCAACCGATTGATTGGGAGAGATTAATTGCGGATGGCTCTGAGCGCCAAGGCCAGCAGCAGCAACGACGACAACTACGACGACAACGACGACAACAAGGACATCTAAAACGATAGCTGGATGTGCTGTGGCAGCGGTCTGGCGACCCTCCTCGAAACGCAGAGGGCATAACCTTGGAGGAGGAGACAGGTGCGGCTCCCAATCTCGTGGCTTCCTGTTCTGGACAGGCAACAAAGCATCAGGCACTGGCCCTTTTAGGTGACACAGCGGGCCGGATTACAGCAGCAGGTGGAGAAAAAACAAACAAACACACTATAACGGCTGGGGTGGGTCGAGGCCGGCGCGGACGGACGAGGCGGGAGGGCGCAGCAGCTCCGGGCGGAGGCCGTTTGGCAATCTGCGGTGTCTCAGGGCATTCGAGCAGACTCAGCAGAGAGGCGGCGGAGGCCGGGAGTTGATTAAGGCGATATGGAGACATGCTGGAGCGTCATTTGCGTGGTGCGGAGAAGCCAACAACGGCATATGCAGTCATATCTGCAGGTACAGCAGGCAGTCAGCAGGAAAATGGACGGCGGAAGCGAGCAGACGCCGTCGTGGACCGTGTGCCAGGACGACAGAGCATCGCAGACGTGGCACCGACAGGCGGATGGGCATCCCGCAGCACGGCAGGGCCAGCAGTGGCAGCAGCAGCGCTCCGGGCAGCACCATGAGGCGGGGAGGAGGTAGGAAGAGGCTGAGGGAGCACAGGCGCGGGCAGCAGGCCGCTAAGGGCAGGGACGGGTATATTGTGCTGTCAGATGGGGTCGTCGAGCTCCTCGCTGTTTGGTGGCTAAACGGACGGCAGCGAATGGACGGGGGGGTGGCCGTGTAACATCGTAGAATTCTCCACGACGAGGGTGGTCTTGGGGGTGGGCGGCGCGCAGGGCGGCCCGGCCCCAATCCTGGCGGGCAATCTTGCCAGTCGCTGCAGCAGCCAGGCCACGGCGATCTCCCCACTGCCAGTCTGCACCACCAGGCTGCGGATCCCACAACGTCGACTCTGCCACTGTGTGCATTCTGCCGCGAGCCGGGCCCTCTCACCTGTGTACCGTGTACATGGCCCTGCCGCCCGCCAGCTAGACGCATCGTGGCAGCAGTCGCTCGGCGCCGCCATGGCCGTCGTCCGCCGTCGTAGTCGTCGTAGTCGCCCGTGGCTGGCTCGTCGCGAACGTAGCCTCAGCGCCGGGCGCCGTCAGCTGGCAAGCCGTCTGGTCGCCTGCTGTGTGACGTGCGTCTCGGTCTGGCCTGTGTGCGCCACCAGCGCCGGTTGTCGCTGCGTGGGTGAATGGCCAAGTCTGCGTCTCGTCTTTGCGTCGACAGCGCCCATGCTCGCCGCCCATGTGCGTGGCCGTGGCTACACCCCGCCGTGCACCGTACCACTCACTCCCGCTCGGCTGCGAAGACTGACTCGCCTCTGTAGCAGTGGCTGCGGCCTCGGCGTGCAGCCAGCGTGCTCGCCCGGTGGGAATTTCAGTCCAATTCAGTCAGAATGAAAGCACCCATCGCGCCCACGGATCAGAGGAACCGATCGTGGCGCACGCGGACAGAGAGAAAGCGAGCGGAGATATTGGGCGTCAACGAGCGTTATATACGGCCTCTCAAGTAGAGTAGTTGCAATGGCTAAATTCCGCGTGTTTCTGGCTGTTCATGTTTCTGTTGCATTTGCATGCGACCGGGTCCCCAGCCCTGCACGGCGCCCATTCCACCCCCGAACCTGGGATGCGACTTCAGCCCTGGACTTTGGACCGCCCATGCGCTGCCGCCGCCGATTCCGCCTGTGCAGAGTGCAGGGTTGCCGTCGTCTAGTGCGCGAGACTGGTGACAAGCGGTTGATTGTGCCGCCGTCGGCGAGCAACCTTCATGTGCATTGCCTCTGCCTATATTCCTCAGGCACAGCACCTGTTCCCCAGCCCGCCAGCCAGCCCGGACTTCTGGACACCGTCTGCCTCTGCCTCTGCCTCCCTCTTGAACGTCTCCAGGACTCGAGACCCCGTCCTCGCCCTGCCGCCCTCGCTTCCAGGACTTCACCACGCTCGAGAAAGAGAAGAAGGCGCCCCAGTGCGGTCTTGGCCCGTCGTCGAAAGAGAGCTGTGGGTGATGCTGGCCGGTAGAGAAATAGGGCCCTCGGCGAACCCTACTGGCTGGACTAGGAGGCACTGTTCTGCAGCAAGTCGCGCCGCCCGTTTCTCTAGCGCACACGCCCGCCGGAGACACATCCCAGCGGGAGATCGAAGGCCGCAAAGGCGTCGAGCTAGATCGACGCCCGTTGAGTTTTGACCAGAGCCGGGACGGCCAATTGGCGTCAGGACCGTCGAGCGGGAGGGCCACAGGGGACGCGTGCGGAGAGACCGGCCGCTGTAGCGGCGTCTGCGCTGGTGACTGCGTCTGCTTTCCCTGAAGGAGGCGTGGAGCTTGAGCAGACCAGAGCTCTTTCCCTCTTCCGACGAAGCCACTAAGCCGCACCTTCCCTCGATCTACCCAGGCCCAGCTTACTGTCGCTTTCGATCCGAGTCTTCTGTCATCGTTGCTTGCTCCCCCCGCCTCCTCCGTTTTCTCCACCCCACCACTCGTCCGTCAGGATACAAGACCAGTCCTCCTGCCATCTCAGGCCTGCAGTCCGCCCGTGTGACCCGCCCGCCCGCCGTCACGGCCGCCCCATTCAGGTAGCGGCCGCCGTCTGCCAGCGGTCCCTCCCATTCTCCTACCACGGTTACCCCAGTCGCCTGCCTGGCCCACCGCCCACTGATCCTGCATTTCTGCTATGCTTGAGCCGTGAGGGACCAATAGCAGGTATCCTCTCCAGCAGAAACGGGCCTTCGTCGATTCGCGGGCAGCGAGGCCGCTCCACGGCCGTACCATCCTCCGTGGGACGCCAGGCGCTGGTACCGGACACGCGGCTGCAACATACCCGCTTCCACGATCCCCTGCAGAGCCAGCACGACCTGCCCTCGAAGCCAATGGTGGGAAGCTGCTGAGGTTCGACTTTTTTGAGCGTGTTGCTTAAGTGCCTCAGGAAAACGCCCATCGCACTGTCCCCATTGGGACTGCTGAGTCTCCGGCCTCTGAAGGTAATGCTCCTTGGATCACTGGTGGCTAAGCCTGCCGCTCCCCCACCATCGCTTCCCATCGCATGTGCAATCCGCTGCGTCGGATTTCAGAACAACCAAACGCAGCTGCTACAAAGGAGCGTCACTCAGCATCCACGCAATCTTCCTCTCTCTACTGGGCCCAGAGCATCGATTCGAATCCTCAACCAGGTCACACTCGCTCCCGCTATTTCCCTTATCAATGCCACTCTTTACATTGGCCACATCTCCCCCTCTACATATATTTAAGAGGCGCCCGCCCGCCGCTTGGTGCCGCTGGTTCAGCGTTCCGTCTACCTTGTCTACGTCAACCAAGAACCGGCCTCCGGCATAACCATAGACCCACCGCCTCACTCAACCAGAACGAGCGCTTACTTACCCAGTCGCAGGCCTTCACAAGCCACATCAGGTTCCTACCATGTCCCTGTCATCCGGATACATCCCTGGTGGCCAGATCCCGCTCCCGTCCACGTACCCAGCGTACCGGCCTGGTCCTCCTTTACCTCTCCAGAGTCGCATACATGGCACACAGGTGGAGACACTGAGGCCTCTATCATCCTTCATCAAGACAAACCCCAACGGAACAAAATACAGTCCCGATATTACCCTAAAGATTCGCCAGCAGCCCAAAGAGGCTTTGGTTACGGTAGAGGGTAAAGAGAAAGCGCGCAAGCCCATTGATCCTCCTCCCATCATTCAGATTGAAGTGACACCTTATGCGGATCCTCATCAGTATGTACTTAGACGATTTTCTAATAGAAAACACACTAACGGACGATAGGCACTATCTACAGAGTCCCCACTTGTTCATGTGCGTGAATCTCGTGAAGGCCAATCGAGATGGACCGCTGGATGACAATTCCATTAGGCCACTTACCGGCTCCCTCACATCCTCACTACATCGCTTGAAAGACATTGACAATAAGGAAGCTGGTTTCTTTATATTTGGAGATATTTCAGTAAAAGTCGTTGGATCATTTCGACTCGAATTCGTTCTGTTTGACCTACAGCAGGATCATCATGGGCTTCAAGCAATCTGCCTTGCTAGCGTACGGTCGGATGCATTCCAGGTCCTGCAGCAAAAAGACTACAAAGGATTAGAAGAGTCGACCTATCTCTCGCGCACCTTCTCTGACCAAGGTGTTCGTCTGCGTCTTCGCAAGGAGTCACGGAACCTGGCCGGTCAGAAACGACGGTACCAGCCAGAAGATCCCGTGGAAAACACTCCACAGAAGCGATTCCATCCTCAGCACCAACAACAGTCATACCTTCCCAGCACCGGCTACCTGCCAAGCACCAGCAATCTAGTAACCGCCAGTAGCATGCCTAGTAGTAGCAATCTGGCACTCACGCACGAGAGCTCTATGCCGCAGTCGTTCTTCTTGCCTTCCACGGGTTTGCCCTCCACGGGTTTGCCTTCTACAGGTTTATCTTCTACAAACTTTGCTCCGGACTACGGACACTTGGAATATCCCTACTGGCACCAGTAATGAGATGTACATAATCTGGGATCCAGCAAAAAGACTCTAATGTGTTTAATGACTGCGCTTCTGCGCTGCTTCGATTGCTAGAAGGCATGTGAGATGGATTTCTTCGTCTCCGTTTTCATCAAACCCTTTTTATGGCATATGTGTGGATAAGAGGATTTCATCCCCCCTTCATGATCATGACGGCGTTTTCGGTACGCGGGATCAAGGGACAAAAGGGCCCTAATTATTTTAGACAGACAGAGAGATGATAATTCTACGTGAAGCCATTTCCTCGTGGCTGAAGCAATGCTTGTTGTTCTGCAATGTGATGAGGATGCTGCCAGCCAATGATGTAGTTGTCTATCTGGAAAGAGGATCTATGCAAAGATTGCATGCGTACGTAAGAACAGCGGCGAAGGACCCGCAAAAGAAGGTTGAGTGTACATTTTGCGTGCATGTATGCATGCATTAGATACGAACTAGCTATCCATGCGAGCTTGTAAGGGCGCACAAAGCAGAGTGTAGCTATACCACGTAAATATGTATGCATGTGCGTACGTACGCACATGCTTAGTTGGAGATCTTTGAGACACGGGACCTGTGGCCCGCCAATTGCCTGCTTACCTGCCTGCCTACCTGTCTACGTGCTTGCTGCATGGGGCTCGGGGACCCACGCATCCCGCCCAAAGAAAGGACGCATCGTCACCCACTGGCCACTTTGTGCTTGGGTCATGACGCAGTGGGGTTTTTCTTTCACATGGAATCGTATATTCTATTTTTGCCTCTTTTGTTCCTTCTTTTCTTCTCTGCGGCTTGTCTGGATTGGAATGGAAGGAAGAGGGCTCGGGATGGTAAGCCGGAGGAAGGAGAAGTGTGTGTGTGCGCGCCGGGGATGGGGTCCGAGGGTTGGCCTCTGTGCGGATTGTGTGGAATGTGATAGGGAGGAAAGTATAAAAGAAGATGAGAGAGATGGAAATAAAGTGGGAGTATAAATGTGCTACTTGGGACTAGGTGCGAGGAGAGAGGAGGAAGGGGTTTCTGAGGCTTTTGGGGTTAGTCTGCGAGGGAAGGAAGGCGAGCGGAGATAGGATTTGGGAGAAGGAGAAGGAAAAGAGAGCGGGATTTGGAAAGAATCGAAGGATAGGTGAGGAGGATAAAGAGGATGCGCGGCGCGACACAGGCGTAGCATGGTGGTGCTTGTTCTGTGGTTGTGCGTCCACGCCCTGCTAGTACACCAGTCCAGGGTTCCTCGCCGAAACGCAAGGGCCAGAGAGAAAATACAAGGTACCGCTATAGAAGGCTCTCATCATCCTTTTTGTTTATTATTTCTTTAAAGACTGTCTTATAGGAGCCCGTGAGGGGGTGTTCTCAAAACCACTGAACAGCCAATACAAAAAATGTTGAGTCGCAACGAGCTGAAAGGCCAACGGACAAAACGTTCAATCGCAATATTTTCAGAACCAGCCAACAGATTGTAGAAGACATAGTCTCGCTCACGTTGAAGGTCCTGAGGGCGTGTCATTCTATCCAATTTTTCCCGTCTCCTTGAAAGATGGCGCGTGCGCATAGCTAGTGACCGGGAGAATCATGTGGAGCGAGAGCGGGGCTTGTGGCTTCTTGGAACGAGGACTTGCGCGGGCGCGTGCCGTGCGAGGGTCGAGACATGCAGATAGAGTTTTGGGCGGGGCGACGCCACGGAGAGGCGGATGTGGTTTAGCGCGGATGACGTGCATGAGGATACGGTCATGTGATGTATGAGGATGTGATTGGCTGAAAAAGAGGCATGGGGTGGAGATATCTAACTACTCATGCGCCCAGGTAGTCTAGGAGTCACGCTTTTCGCCACTCTGCGGAGAGCCTTTATTTTAAGTGATGAAAATACCGAGCAAAGACACGTGACTCCTGGACCAGGCGTTTTTGCTAGTATATTATAGGAGGAAAGTTCTGCCACCAAATAGTAGAGACGGCTTTTGCAACTCTTGACCGGAGGATATTTGACCTAATCCTAAATTACTATGCGGGGACTGTATGATCGTAGTCTATTGTAGACATGTCACTGTGTGGCACACATACGAGGAGACTGTGCAGAATTTTGTCCCGGATGTAATTCTATTTGGGAACACTGAAGTATTACTTCGCACGCAGAGCTATTCTCCAGTGAAGATGAAAGAACTTGTATGTCTGTCGAGAATAAACCTGCTATGGAATCATCGTATCCGCAGCGCTTTGCGGAAAAACACAGTAAGCCCACGCATTACATACTGTTACCTGTTGGGAACTAGCCTCCTCTTAGGCATACCTTGAAGTAACGAATCCATATTCTTTGTCACCTATGAAGACCGAGAAATTTAACTTTGACTCAACCGAAATTCTCAGCTCACAATAAATTTCATAATACGCCTTACGCTTCGAGTTGCGCTTCATATACCAATGTTCGCGAGGCACCGTACTAAGATCGATAACGAGCTCTGCGACTTTGTATACGTCCTGTTGCCGTTAGAGCAATGCATTTTAAAGTTCTAAGTGGAACAGACCTTGTCTACAGACATCTTCGGTGCTATATCAGCATCACAGGCCATGAGAACAAACTTCTGCGTTTTCTTGTCACGAGGCCAAAATTGTCCCATTAGAGTTACATGGCCATGACCCAGCGGTGCTGTAGGTAAATCCTGTCCTTTGAATATTGCCCAAGACATTCCATGGACTCTCCTCTTTCCAGTATACACGCAATTATATGCATGTTTCTCGTCGTGTACGCCGGGGATAAAGGAATTGCCAGATTTCACGCCATAATGACGGCGGCATTTGCGGGATTGAATAACTGAGGCATGGAGGTCTTCTAAGCCTTTGGTGACCGCACCTCGCACTATGGCGGACCACCTACATTCATTATTAGAAACGATCAAACAGTAAGACTAAGTCCACTTACGGGCTGGAAGGTCGGAGTAGCTCCATCTTGTAAACTTTCGCAAGTGCACTGAGCTGGCAATAAACGTATTCTGACATAGCAAAGCCTCCCACTAAAAAAATATACTATGAAGAGTTAGCAGCAGACATCTGGAATGAACAAGTATATTCACCTTGACATTTACTCTTCCGCTACGCCCCGCCTGTCGGATTTGCTCTTCAATAAGGTCACGAGTTCGATTGAGCGAGAACTGGAACATTTGCATAAAGTCATATCTGGGTCAAGTCAGCACTTCTTCTAAATAGCCATTCAATGGAACACTTACTTCGAAATTGTGAGCTCTCCGTCCTCTACATCAAGCTCTGGATCATCGATTGTATGCAATGGACGTGGCAGGAAGATAGTAGTTTCCTGCTGTCCATCGAATGCGAGCTTCTCCTTGGTAAAAGCCCTGACAAGCTTTTCCAAACTAGGTGGCAGGGAGCTGTATGACACCTCGCTTGAAAGCTTGTTACCCGAGATGCGAAGGAAGTTAGAGATGCCGAGCTTCTTCTCTAACCATCTAATAAACTCTCTCTCAATAAAACTACTGCCGCATTGATCACCGGTACCAATAGTAGTCTCTTCAAGCTTGATAGGGTCAGTCGCTACTACGCGATAGGAAATGAGATCAACGGTGCCTCCTCCCATATCACAAATTACGAAGCCATCATCAATCAATAGCTCCTTAATGACGGGCGTATCATGGTAGGCCTTCAATGTCTCGATCGCAGCGGCCTCAGGCTCTGTAACAGTTAGGACTTTTGCGAGCTGCGGAAGGTCTGATGGATTAAAGCCAGCTTTAGAGACCGCATTTAATGTCTTGTCCTTAGCGGAGTCGGACCAAACAGCAGGAAATGTGACGACGAGCACCATCTCGAGGGATTTCCATAGCTCTTGTCCGTAGACTCGACTTAGATTCTTAAGAAAGTGCTGAACAACTTGCTTCAGATACTCAGAGAGAATAGTCTCAGCATTCTTGCTAGAATTATCGGCTTGACCAAACAGTAGTGTCCGGTCGTTCTTCATCTTTTTGGCTTTTTCGCTCTTATGTTCTTCAAGGTCTAGTTTCAGCCACATGTGGCGTGAAGTGCCAGCAGGTATATCGTAACCCCAGCGAATTCCGTTAAGGGTATACGCTATTTCGGTGGGGACTTTTTCATTGGCGGCATTAGCACCGACTGCCTTAGGCCAGTCAAGAATGACTTCAGTCGAGTGACTGCCATTGTTATAAAAGGCAATTCCTATTTTCACGGTCAGCTTCAAAACGTGTGGCTCACTCAGATTACAAACTTACCCGTATTTGTGGTGCCAATGTCCAGGCCTAGAACTAAAGTTAGGAGATGAATACGTTAGACAGAAATGGTTGAAGACTTACCTACAACGAGTTTAAAGGCGCTCATTGCGGATTCGTCGCCGGGTATTGTACGGGTGATGATATTGAGAGAGAGAGAGAGAGAGAGAGAGTTGTTTTGGGGCTGGAGGGGTCGTGGGCTAAATAGTGGAAGTCTGAGTAAAAGCACGGGGAGGGCGGGCATGCCACGTGCCGTAGCAAGTGAAGGTTAGGTCACGAGGGAATCTGTTTCTGCAGCAACTCAATTTCGCCGTTAGGCACTTAGAAGCTTTTTAGTGCCTTCTTAGCTTTGTAATTCGACACCTACATAAACTTTCTCTACTACACTTATCCCTCACCTCGGCCTAAGCGCGTACGGCATGACTTTTTGGGTGGGTTAGTCTACATGCTTAATTGTATTTACTGAAATAACCATCCAAAGGCAATCGCAAACGTTTTCGAAAACTCTGAAACTTCCCAACCGCGTACAATGTACGTGTCCAAGCCTGAAGCTAAGGCAAAAAGTCGCAGCCTGAGCAAGGACGAGGGTGAAGGCGGCGTCACAGACCAAGAAAATCCCCATCAGAGCAATACAGATCAACAAAAAAGGATGGGATATCACTTAGAGAGAGATATGAGCACCAAAACGGAAGACCAGGAGTTTCAACATGCAGACCACACCGAGCGAAGCCATTCACAGAAAGAACCCATGGATAGCGAACGCGATGATATGCCAAATGAAATCGAAATCTTGCGAAAGAAAATTTATCGCCTTAAGTCTAAGAATCAGAAATTGTGTACTGATAAAGAGTACCTTAGTAATGAGATAAACGAGGATAAAAAGCGGCTTCAAAAATATGAGGCCAAAGTAATCGACATGGAGAGTTGGAATGATGATCTTCAAAACACCATCAAACATTTGTATTCGGAGTGTTTCAAGCCTTATATTAGAAAGAAGCAACTGGATGTCAACTTGGGGCATTTGAGTGCAGCAAGCAAGATTATACCATCTCTTCTTCCAGATGCGATGGAGGCGGATGACCTAAGAGCTCAAGTGCGGTCACTGAAGGATCAAGTTGATGGTCTCCAACAGCAATTGGTATCTACAATCGAAAAATATGAGGTCGTCTCCGATGAACAATTGGTACAGGACTTTAACAAGCTTGTCTCTGCTATCAAGGCACTCAGCCGATCAATCAAGACTGATAATGCTACCAGTCTCTTACAGACTGAGACATCCCAAAGCCTCCTTATCTTCATGGGAATAGATGAGAGGCGTTGTTCAGAAGTTGTTCGCAAGAAGTGTATTGCCGAGGCATTCATCTGGGGTGTCATATATCATTTCATATTCAGAGGTCCTTGTAAGTTCGAAAATACTTCTATTCGTTGTCAATCTTTCTAACCAGAAACTCAGTTTGCATTTTCGGAGAAGAATACACAGATCTCTCCTCTTCCTTTACTAAATTGTTCGGCAAGTCCGGCATCGACCGCTGGCCTTTGCCATCTGAGGCTGCTGAGCGCTGGCGTTCCAACACAGTAGACAGCATTGTCTCAAAAATAGGAAAAGACAATTTTCTGAATAAACTCGTCGAAGTTCAAGATCAGAAGTTGGCAAATAGCGCATGGCATCAAAGATTATGGGCTGCAAAGCTCATTTTCGAGAATCTGAAGTTGGAAGATTTGCCGGAAAATGTGACCCATATCTCTCGGATCATTAATAAAGCTGTTGCATTGGCTCTGCAAATGTTCATCCAGAGGAGCCGCATCCAGCTCACTATCCCGAAAATTGGAGAGAACTATCGGCAGGGCTCTTCAGCTTCATTGAACGTCATGCCCGACTGTGAAGATGTTGAACTAGGAACAGTCATGTTTATTTTGAACCCAGGGTTGACAAAATGGGGCGATGTTCATGGCAAAAACTTGGATCAGCGCACCGATCTAGTTCCTTCCCTTGTAATTGTCGAGGAGAGAGAGCTGTGAGCGTTATTACATGGAGCTTACATTGCTTCACATGTCATCACTGGCAGTCAAGGTTCGAGTTAGGAGCTTTCACGTGAAATTTCTCTTCTTCTTCGACAGAATACCCAAGAAAATGGCTTCTTCATTTCTTGAACTAGGTATCGAGGCAATCTTTTCAACTTTAGTCGGAAAGTCTTAGCACAGGTAGCTCGTCTGGTAGTTGTTTCGTGCTGAGCGCAAGTCGTTCTATGCACTTAGGTATTACATTAAATGGATGATGCATTCCTGTAATTTACTCTTTCTCCTTCTCCGCCTAGAAAGAATGAAGAGATGGCTTCAACAGGTCACTTATTAGGTGGTTCAAAGCCAGGACATACATACGGTTTCCAGATTCAGCGGCACTTCCCATGTTCCTGTAGCAGATAGCTTCTGGTACGGCTGGTCAAATGAAATTCAACGTTACACTCAATCTTCTCATGCATTTTCTTGCTACTATGAGCTCAAAATTCGTTCATGGTGTTTTCTGATTCAACTAAGGGGTATCATAAAATCAAAACTAAGAACTATGCAAAGAACCCTTTGCAGACCAACAAAAAAGGCGTGAAGAGGACAACTACCAGCACTTAATCCGTAAACCAACAGTCGATAACGCTACGAGTCACGTGGACTAAGCGAATATAGCTACAGCGGAGTAGTACGTACAAATCATAAGATACCTGATTATCTCCTCATCCTAACGAAGTCAACATAATATAACAGCTCCTTTACTAGAGGTTAAGGCGTGGGCGGCTGCCTCTCTGAGAGCCATAGTTCTCAGAGAGTTAATCCTGCTGCCTGCGCCATCCTCTACATAAAAGCCAGCTTCTGTACTGTGATGTCGAACATGCAACATCCAACTCTTCTACATCCAAAGAGATGCACAAGAGAGAATATGGCGTGGATGCGCTACATCTTTCGTAGGGCGAAGATTGGCAGTCCACCTCCCTACTTAGGATGATAGCGCATCCCTCCATAGGTGAGGACAGGATACCTCACGAAGGTAAAGGGGGCGTCAGAATGGCTATGTACTTAAATCAATGAAAACCTGTTGATTCACACTAAAAAGCACATGTTACCACCCAGAAAATAAAGAACAACAAGAAAATGATCTTTGTCAGTGGTTCAGAACCACTACAGCGACGCGGGCAAAAATTCGTTCATATGACTTCAGAACAGCGAAGAAGCGTTAATTGTGGCCGGGTTATCATGAGCTTAGCTGCACAAAAATTTTGTATGCTGAAGTCACAATATAAATTCAAAACGACTGGCTCTCAAGAGAGAAGTACATACTCATGAGCCTATATACAATGCTAACCCGCATCTAGTCCTTTCAAGAGGGAAGACAGTACAGATGTACAAACTAGCGAAGGCGTGGTCACGGAAAGGAATCCTTTGAGACAAAACAAGTATATCGTTACGCCTACTACGCATTGTGATAAACTCGTCTAGAACGAAACAAACAAACAAACCAAATTTCCGCCTACAAGTCTTTACTAGGCACCCCTACCGTAGGATAGTAAACCTTATCCCTATCTCTCGCCGCCTGGTCAACCCTAAATAGAGTAGGCCGACTCGGAGCAGGAGCAGCCGTCTCTTGAGAAGCGTTTGATACTCCAACGAAATCAGTGCTTACATTCCCTTGTTGTTGTGCCAACCTGTCCACATAGCCTGGGTCTCGAGCTACTTTTTCAAAGAAGTCTAGATCTCTATACCAAGGTGTACGTTGTTGCCAAACCCACGGAGGAGGACGTTCTAAGCCGCCAGCCGGTGGAACTCCAGGGATTTTATAACCAATGACTTTAGGCCCGTCAGGCTCGGCTGTAAAAGCGGGTCTTGGTGGCAGGGGGTCAATTTGCCATGGTGTAGGATTAGAATGAGAAATGTGGATGAATGTATTTGTTTGTGATTCGGGACTAATTTCCGCATAAGCGTGTTGAGGTGGGATAGTATTAGCCGAAGTAGTTGGCCCTGGCGGTAGAGGATTATTTGCCCTGGATTCAGGCCTTGCAGTATAAGTAAACTGGGAGGAATCCGATGGTGAGAGTTTAGTAACACTCTCCACATAAGCATGAAAGGTATTTTGGGGATGTAGAGGTAGAGATATACCACTCATCCCCGCCTTGCTATGGGATGAAGGGATGTGTTCCGACCGAGTGATGTCGCTTTCTGTCGAAGAAGTTGCCCTGTCTCTATTACGAGTAATAAGTTTATCGATCCTCCGAGGCCAGGTATCTACTTCGTCGTTTTCTACCTCATAAATTGGGTCTACAGGTAGTACATCATCTGCGAATTTCACTTTGGGGCCAAATGCGGCAGTTGGTCCGGCGAATTCATGTCTAGGTTCGGGCTGCTGTGTCGAAGATATAGCCCTAGCACCTGTGGTTGAAAGATACACTCCGAGCCCTTGTGTATTCTTTTCCTTAGGGACTGGTGTCTCCCTTATCTGCACAATTGGCGGTTCAATGCACATATCGGTCTGTGTGACTTCTTCCCCTGTTCCAAAGTCACGAAGACCGGGGTGCATGACGAATGATATGAACCCTTCCTTTAGATGTGCACTGGATTCGAATATCTTCACGGGCGGTATTGTCGAGCCGCTAACTACCTTAACGCGGGTATTGAGCGCGGGCTTGTATATCTGTAGAAAATGTGGGTGTACGGACATGGAGATTGCTAATAACATTGCCTCTTCGACGACGCCAGAAGCTAACTCCTCCAGTTCCTCATCGGCCTGTCCAGTTACTTCGAATAAAATTTTAGAACAAATCATTTCTCCTAACTCTTGTATTTCCTGGAGCAGCTGTGTGTCGGCACGAGCAGCGATCTCTTGTCGCCGGTCGAAGATGACTGGACCACCGAGAAGATCGAGAAGAACGGCCGCATTTGCAACTCGAGAGTCATTGTCATCTCTAGAGATTGGGGGTAAAGGAGCTACATGATTGTCGTAGTATTGTCCCGACCATGCCATACACCGAGCTTCACCAATGCTCCCGAAGGCAGCAAATGGATGTTGAAATAGGCTAACTTGTAATATGTCCCAAATTGTACGGATCTGCCCCTGAAAAACCAATGAAAGCCAATCGTGGGGCTTTGAAGGGTAATTCCTCTTTAGATAAAGACCGGCAAACGTATAAACCTTGCTTGACAGCCCTATGAACTGTTCCTTCACGGCTGCAACCTCATTTGCTAATTGTTCAGTGGCTGGGTCTGAATGTTCGATATTTTCTGTCGCACCCTGCGGCTCTGCATCTATGAAAACCTGTGCAGGGTGATATATCAAAACATTGTGGGCACTTCTCTGTTCAATGAGTGCCGGTTTGACTGTGAATGCAATAGGGCCATCAACAACTAGCCTACACGGAGGCGCTTTAGACACGAATTGGTCAGCCCCTTTTTTAACCGCTTCTGAGTATAGCTCTCCAATCGATGGCAACCCCAGACTGAGGGGATGAGACTGTGCGACATTATAAAGGGCTAACTGTTGAGCGCAAGTGATTACTTTTTCGACCGCTCTGGAGAACCGGGGCCTATTCCTGAATAAGTTTGTAAACAACTCCAGTTCTTCAATAAAATCGACACGTGCTTCATGCATGCTTTTGCGCGCGCCTTCGTCTGCTTCATCGTAAAGTTGAACAACTTGACTTCGTATGGTTTCGTAAAATTGGTCGGAATAATTCAAGTTGTGAGTTTCATAACGTTTTGTGATGGTGGCCTGAATGGAGTCTTTTATACTGTGCTTATTTTCTAATAGGGATGTTAAACCGGTGCAGGACCGGCTATTTTCGAAGACATCGGATTGAACTAGACCAGCCTTTACCAACAATTGCTCTACAGTTAGCATGCGCCAACTTTTGAGCTCTGCAATGTTGGATGATTTGTCCTAGGTGAGGATGTCAGCAGAGTTAAATCAAATCACCTGTCAATATTACGCACCCACTGGTCCGTCAGCCTTGAGGCTTTTTCACCGAATACAGCCAAGTCATGTGAGAAGACAGTGACATAGAGAATTGACCATATGACACCATTAAGAAGGAGGAACCTATGGTGGTCCCAAAGCTCGCGCCTAGCTCCTTTAATGAATTGAAGGGGGTATTCAAGTCCATTGATTGAGATGAGAACAGCGGAGAGAAGGTGAATATCATTTTCGAAATGGGAATTCTGTCCAACGTATTGATGAAGATCTAGGGCAAGCTTAGCCACAGCCCTGTCGAGATCACGATACAAAACGAGCGGATCGACATTATGCCATTTCTGGAGGCTTGGTTTCAAAGCCGTATGAACAGTCTGTTCGAATGACCACCTAAAAGATGATTGTGTGGGTGCTGACCCCTCCTTGAGCGATGTCTCTAGGATGGCTCCCTTGTGTGAACATGCAAACCACGAAGTAAATGGTGAAGCTGGGGTGGATATTGGCTTATTTTGGCTCCCGAGGATTACAGTGTGGAATTTGGATGGCTGCAATGAAGCAGGCGGTTGAGGACTGGACGGCGGGAGAGGGCTAGGTTGCTGAGGCTCATGCTGTCGGCTGACATCCAAAAATGGCATAATTTTGGGTAATCCTAATAGCAGCAATCCTTCGACCACACATAGAGTGAAGAGATCATTGAAAATTGTAGGCGTGAAGGGTTTGATGACAATGTGCTCTATTAGCCAAACAACGAATAGCCACCATAAGAGGTCCATCTCGTCGAAGGTGGATTGGTGAGGGGAATTTGTGGATTGAAATCTCAGAGGAGAACCGTGTCACTGAGTTACGCGCCATTTTTTCGGAGGCGCTTATAGGCTTTGTTATATACTACAAAGCGGTAGGAGGCACAGCTTTGTTGTGTCCAGCAGGTGGAGGTCGGTATGTCGGCGGTTGTGCCCGGATCGGGACATGCTGGCATATGGCTTAGTCACGCTCGGAGCGGCAGATCTCTCCGCCGGTTGCGCCGTGACGAGCCGAGGAGAGGAGGGAGAATGCCAGCTCCTCCGTCACCCACTCACACGCCAATCCGACACGCAAGCAGTCAACCCGCTGTCGCTTGAAATGTGCTTCCACGCTCTACCCACTTTTCACGTACTGTAGTTGCTCATTCCCACCACGCGACCCCCACACGCAGCCGACCGTCGCCATTCCACCCACTACTGTGCGCTGCTTCTGCGTACTTAGCATGCCGCCTACTGCGGGTTCTCGCACCACTGGTGCTGCTACAGCTTCGGACCGTCGACCTACGCGTCAAGGACGTACCACAGGCCGACCGACTAACTACTATGCGCGCTCTTTCGCAGGCCGGCTTGCTGCAAGCGGTCTGGAACAGACTCCCGAAGCGGTGAACAACAACGTCGGCTTCTGTCCGGCGCTCACCCACTTCACACAGGCCATCGACGCTTTCCCGAAGGAGCTCATCAAGCATTTTTCCATGTTCAAAGAGGTTGAGGCCAAGATCCACGACCCCGAGCGGGCGCTGAAGCTCATGCTTGACGAGATCGATCAACTGCCTGTGTCGACTAGAGCACAACGAGCCGAGCCCTCCCAAGATATCGCCAGCACCGATGGAAGTAATGGCGCAAACCTCAATGGCTCTCTACTGCACGATCCGGCCCGCCTCTGGCAGCAGCTGTTGCCCGAAGACCTTAGCAGGCGCCCAACAGATGAGCAGATGGACCTGAAGAAACGTCAGGCTTTTCTCCGATTGCGTCTGCAGATTGTCAATATCCTCCCTGCATTGGATGAGAAGCTGGTCGTGCTCGGAGGCGCCAAAGCGACCAAAGATAAAGGCCTGGCGCGCATGCATAATTCTTGGGTTCATCTTGACAATGAGGTCAGCGAGGAAGCGCGGTATGGCAGCGTTACTCATTGGGCTTACGCGGATAAAGAAGAGAAGAAGAAAGGCGGTGCGCACGAAAGGCAGAGAAGAGAGGTAGCCTCAGCCAATAATTTGGCTGCAGCTGCCCAGCATGTACATGATGCTGACTCTATAGCGGCCAAAAGCGAAGCGCGACGAGAAGCGATGCTCGCAAACAAGCGCAACCGGAACCAGCATGTCGACTCGGACTTTGACGACCGACCGGCGAAGAAACCGCAAAAGCGCAAGGCCATCGCCGCAGAAGCCACAAACAACGAAGGACGGAACGTTGGATTGGGTATCACAAGTAACGGCCCACCCGCACAAGGGAAGAGGAAGAAGACGGAAAAGGCGCTGGCGGCAGCAGCAGCAGCAGCAGCAGCAGCAGTAGCTCCGCCCATGGAGCGTTCATTGAGTGGTGCATTGAAGGCTGCTGGGACAGGTGGAAGGAGCGGAACAAGCCCTCGTGCAACACCAAGCATTGAAGGAGGCCCAGCCAAGCGTAAACCACGGGCTCCCCCAGCGCCAGCGCAGCGTAAAAATGTCCTACCCACATTCTCGCCGCAACCGGCCTCCTCCCCGCTTGTTGGTAATTTCGCACTACCAAAAGGCAATGCTACCACCGCAGAGCGCCCGGCTTCCTCACGAGCGCGAAAGAACTCTATCGCCAACTCCGTTGCATCAGTCGCACCAGAACCGCCTCTTTTCCGTCGTCCTTCTTCTTCCAACTCTACACAGCCACCAGTAGGTAGCAATGTCATCGCCGAGATTGAACAGGCTGCCGGTGTCGCTCGCGACAATGTGTCCATCAAGGATGCCTCAACGCCAAAAGATACCACGGAGCTTCCGCCGTTTGATGTGATCGCCACCACTGCTCTGAAGCGAGAGGAACCTGAACCGCAGGAACCTGAGAGCATGGAGATAGACATACCTGCACCAGCACCCGTCACCACACGTGCAGGCCGCACTTCTAAAACAGCAACACCCATTGTAGGGACTTTCCCAGAGATCCCAATGGTCCGCAGTCGAAGCACGCGCAAAGCGAACAACGGGAACGGAACTTCGAACCCGTCGTCAGAGAACAACAGCACAACGACAGGGACAGTTTCGAAGCGCGCGATTAAAAAGACCGTGACGACTAGTAGTGCAAATATTCCATCGCCCGCTCCGGAACCTGCTCCGGAGCCAAAATCCAACTCCCAATCTTCCAGAGCAAGCTCTGTGGCTCCCGAACAAGAGTCGCAGGATGCGGACTCGGAAGAGGACGGCGACGAGCCTCGCTATTGCTACTGCAACCAAGTATCATATGGAAACATGATCGCGTGCGACAACGATTCTTGTCCCCGCGAATGGTTCCACCTCCCGTGCGTAAACCTCGACCGAGCACCGACAGCAAGAACGAAGTGGTTCTGCAGTGATGAGTGCAAAGAGGCACACGCCAAGGGTAAGACGGCTAAAGGCGGGCGGCCGGGAAGCAGTAGACAATAGGAATTAGGAAGGAGTTCAAGGCGTTCACTGTCGGGTCCAACATCTGGGTCTAGGCCAGGTCCTAAAGGGAAGGGCCGGGCTAAGCTGGGTCTATGGGATGGATGGGATGCTCTTTGATTTGGGTCTGTTTTGGTAGTCTGATCACGGCGGCATCAAGGTATGGAGTTTTTGGGATGCGGTTACGACGCTGTTGTGCCTATTGCGACGCACAGCTTGGCAGTGGACGTCTCCGTTAGGGGTTTTGGAGGTTGGATTCATCGATCTGTCCAAATCGGCGGCAGATTTCTTTTTGTTTTTGCGCATAAGCGATTACGATTCCCTTCTTTCCCAGCATTGATGGCGCATCGGCGCAATACTCAGCGAAGTATCTTCTGCATATATTTCAATACATACGCCAGTTTTGTAATGGAGCCGGTATGAAACGTATATTTCAGTGGCCTAACACGCTTCAGCCGCTCCCACAGTCTTCCGAATTCTTTCGCTTTGGAGGGGTTTCAACTACTGAAGGACCTCTCACTGGGTTAGGCAGTTCAGCTACCAAGGTGTGTTCAGCTATGCTGCCAAGACACGCATCAGACACACCGCCAGCTCACACGCGACACGAACGAACGTGGCCCATTTCCCGTTGATCTGCTCCTCAACCTTTTCTCGTCTCGTCTGCCTAACCCTTCCTTAGCTCCACACCTACCGTGTTTGCTCTCGTGACTGACAATGGCGCCCAAGGATATCCCCGTGGACGAGCAAATCGTATTCGAACCCAACCCCGCCCCCACTTCCCCGCCGCATCTTCGCTTCCTTCATTACAACGACGTCTACCACGTCGAGGCAGGCTCAGCCGAGCCCGTGGGCGGAATTGGGAGGTTTCAGACGCTGGTCAAGTATTATCGGGATGACGGGAAATTTGCAGACCAGCCGAAATTATTGACTTTCTTCTCGGGCGATGCCTTCAACCCTAGCTTGGAGAGTAGCGTTACGAAGGGTGAGTTGCTGAGATATTAAAGTGGATATACAAGCCATGGGCGAAGCATAGGCTGATTTTTTTGCTATAGGGAGTCATATGGTCCCCATACTCAACGGAATTGGAACAGATGTAGCTTGTGTGGGGGTATACATGCGTCCTTATCTCGTGTTGCTGCCAAAGCTAACGTGCGAATCAATCGCGGTAGAACCATGACCTTGACTTTGGTGTCAATCAATACCAAAATCTATCGGCGCAGTGCACATTTCCCTGGCTCCTCGCGAACGTTCTCGATCCTGCGCTCGGTGACAATGTCCCGCTGGGCAATGCACAGAAGACCTGCATGCTCACTTCGTCGAACGGCATAAAGATTGGAGTTATTGGGCTGGCTGAGAGGGAGTGGTTGGATACTATAAACTCCCTGCCGCCGGATATAATATACAAGAGTGCTAGCGCGACGGCGAAGGAGCTTATACCGGGTCTGAAGGAACAGGGTGCGGAGATAATTGTCGCAGTATCACATCAGAGAGAGCCCAATGACAACAAACTGGCAGAGAATACTGGTGGGGATCTAATCGACATCATTCTCGGTGGGCATGATCACTATTATGCACACAGCTTGATCAACGGAACACATGTACTCCGGTCAGGCACAGATTTCAAGCAGCTTTCTCATGTCGAGGCATGGCGGAAGCCTGAAGGAAAGGGTTGGGATTTCAAGATTACAAGAAGGGATACCGTCAGCACCATACCACAGGACCCTGAGGCTGTGGTCACTGTTGAGAAGCTGACGAAGAAGTTGAACGAGAAGCTGGATAAGCCGATCGGATTCACTGCTGCACCTCTTGATGCGCGATTCACGACTGTTCGTACTAAGGAGTCGAACCTCGGAAACTTTGTATGCGATATAATGCGCTTCTACTACGAAGCCGATTGCTGCATCATGGCAGCAGGCACCATCCGCGGCGACCAGATCTACCCACCCGGTGTCCTGAGGGTTCGTGACGTAGTCAACTGCTTCCCATTCGAGGACCCCGTTGTTGTTCTGCAGGTGACTGGCAAGCAGATTCGGGATGCTCTAGAAAACGGCGTCTCCAACTACCCAGCGCTCGAAGGCCGGTTCCCCCAAGTATCACACATCACCTTTGAAGCAGACTACTCCAAGCCGCCTCACCAACGAATATGCAGCGTTCATATAGGCAACGACCCACTCGACGAGAATAAAGAGTACCGGCTTGCGACCCGTGGATACATGGGCAGAGGAAAAGGTACGCCGGCTGCATGCTTGCGATACTCCTAACACGATGACTAATATGCGCTAGATGGATACACGTCCCTTCTCATCGAAGAAGAAGGTGGTACGGCAAAAGAAATCGTGAGCGAGGAGAATGGCGTCCTCATTTCTACCATTCTCCGCCAGTATTTCATGTCCATGAAAATTCTCGGCAAATGGAAGCACTGGGCGCCCGACATGACAGAAAAATTCACCACCATCCAGACCTCTCTCAAGCGCACGCACACTTTCCACGAGCCTACATCTCCGTCTACATATGAGAAGAATACAGCAGGATACCGCTCCAGCGTCGCTGTGCCACAGTCCCAACCGAGCCGGGATGGCGCACAAGAGGACCCGGATACTGATGACGAGGATTATAAGTATGATGATAGTGTGGTGATCAGGTTTAGCGAGAGGGAGTTGGATGTGCTGAGGAAGGCCATGCGTAAGTGGTGGCATTTGGCGGGGTTGAAGCACACGCCTAGGTGTGCGGATGAGGTTAGTGTGGAGGAGCTGAGGGTGGATTGGACGAGGGCTATTGCGCCAAAAGTGGAGGGGAGGATAAGGGATGTTACAGGGTCCTAGACTGAGACCTACGGAATCTGAGATGAACTTTTAGGTTTTAACAGGTAGGAAGGAGTTGTAAAAAGAAAACGAACTACCTGTATAAAGAGGGCGATGATGACGTAGGCAGTAGGCAGATTGTGTATGCAAGCCTCGGGGCGCCAGCCGCGGATGTAGAAGGCTGTGGCATATAGTGCGTACCACCCTCATGAATTGCACCATTCTCTTGGCATTGCCAGCGCATCATCCAAGGCTATATGTGAAGCAGATTCCAGACATTTTCTTGGGACTTTAAGGATAGACCTCGTACAGAGTTCAAACCAGCACGTCCGCATATACGAGTTTCCAGATTAGAAGCAAAATAGAACCTCGACATGGTCCCCACGAAGAAAAAGATTCAGCCTTGGAAGTCCTACCCCCCGCCACCGGAAAAAAAGAACGAGGGCTATCTATATCCTCACGCGAAGAAAGGCGAAATTCTAATTTTGGCAAGTCGGGGGACAACTATTGTGGGCAGTCCGAATACGGGTGATACGGTACAAAATGTATCTTAAATGTGGCCACACCGAAGCAAGAGTGAAATAGCTAGGTTAGAGAAAAGACTACGGCGGACTGGGCAAATGCTAATTCACCAACATAGTCCCCTATCGAGCAGCTCTCTCCCAGGCAACTCCTACCATACGACAAAAGCACGTAGTTCCATACTCTCCCTGCGAATGAGAGGCTCGGTCTCTGGCCTTGGGCGAAGTTTAAATGCTGCATGTGGCGTCCCTGTGTTCTATCAGTCTAGTTAATGTTCAATTGGCAACATATGTGTAATACCCGGTGGTACGCCTGCATCACAACGGCTGTCCACGTTCTTGAACAACAGCAACTCATCGGGTTGTTGTCCAGCTAGATAGTACCATCGTTGCTTTGGATTGTATTGCACCTCGATCGTCTCCGTGATGTCATGTTCTGTCACTAAATCTGCTGCCATTGTATCCGTCTCAAAGCTCACTGTGGATGCGTCACATACGGCGAGGGGATAGTCATATAGCGGACCTCTCTGAGGGTGCCACACACTATTGTGAGGCTCAATCTAGCACACAGTACGGTTTAGAGGGAATGACATACTTGACAAACTGCCAGCGGCGCTGGAAGAGTGGCTCGGCGCGAGCTCCGAGAGCTTTCCGCACTGTTTCTTTGACTGAGTCTAGTGTGACATCGATATGGGTACGTAGAACGGGCTGCTCATGCTCGTACGTCGTGCCCGTGGATATCGGAAACGATTCATCCCTCTTGCGTTGCTAAATAAACCTAGTCAGCACTATCCGGCTCCTACTGATCGGAGGCAAGAAGATGTATTGACTGACGGCAAGGTCGATAATCTCGACAAGTGATGCTCCCAATGCTTTCTTCAGGCAGGCCTTAACTTCGGGAAAATGCTTCTGTTGGATAATGTTATCATCTGAATAATCACTGTATTCCATAGAACTAGAAACCCTGCACCACTGGAACCCGCACTTTTCGTAAGAAAACTCGTGTAGGCGCATGTTGCGGATTTCAACCTCATGTTCCTCGCTTTCCACATTGGATGCGGGTAGGCTATTTCCAGGATCGTAGCGAAGAGTGAACGGCTTTTCCGAGTCGTAGATGGGACGACGAGCGAGGAAGTAGAGAGATGCAGTGATACTAGCGTCCTGGTCGGTGTTTGGCTCGGCCATCAGAGAGAGTGAGTAGAGAGGGATCGATCAGTGTGAACGCTTTGTTTCTCAGCCTTGTGTTCTGAGTTGCGTCATTTCTCGATTACTAAATTCCATGTGCATTTGGAATGAGCGGGGATTCTCTGCATGATCTGCGATTATTGGAGCACTGCAGATTAGGGTGTGCGACCACTCGTACAAAAGGGCCAATGGTCGTCACCACCCGATACGAGGCTGCATGCAGAGCGTTCTTTATCTGCAACCGTACACCAATGGATACGGAAGCGTGGAAAGGCAATTATCCATGATGCTATTCTTTTGAGATAAGTGTATACCCTTTGATAACTTACATTCGAACATTCGGTTAGGAAACGTGAATCCCCGTAGGCCTAAGTAGACCAGAAATGGGGGCTCCGCGACAAGTGAACGGCGAAGGCAGTGGGGGAAGGCTACAAGGCAGAATTCTAGGCTATAAGCGCCGAGTCCGGTCCCAAGAGTGGGGTATGAGGGTGTGATCAAGGTCAACAGCTATAGCACAAGGCTATTTGATGAGGTGCCCGCCCTCTTCTCTCCTCCAACCCAACCCTTTGTAAGCAGAGATTAGAGTCTTGAACCTTGATCTTGTGTGTGGCTTAGTTCCTGTCTAGAAATCCAGCTTGTTACCGGTCCCTGCAGGTCTCCATATGGCCTTTGCACGGAGAATCCATGGCTTCGACATTCTCGACTCCACTGGGATCACCAATCGGCATTGCGACAGAGCCTCCGTGTTCGATACTTCAGAAACGTCTAGCAGATGAGCTTGTACCAGGCGATCCCTCCGTACCCAGGCATAAAAAATTTGTCCCTTACCATAGAGTCGCAGTGATACTCGATGACGAAAGCATCAATGAAGTCTTGCATTGCTGGTGTCCTAATTGCCAGGAACTTCGAGAGACCTCAAAAATCCAAACTCATTCACTTATTGAACGTCTCAAAGGCGATAGATCTGAGGACACATCAGACCGGAATGGAGGTGCTATTCTTCTTTTTGCTCTTCTCATTTATATTAAGTGCCCGCTATCTATCGCTTCTTTCCTCCAAAATGAAGTTTCCGACAAGGAAATACACGATGACATAGCTAAGTTCAATTGTGCCTACGTCCAAAATATTATCGGGCCAATTATTCATCAGAGATTTCCGAAACTGGCTCAGAAATTTTACTGGAAGAAGTTCAGATTCTTTGTGCCAGAGATCCGGGACACTGAGTACGCTGAATATCCGGAGAACACTATCCTACCATTTGTGAACGAAATGGTCCTAGGCCATCCATCAGCCACTGGTAATGTCATATCTGACGGAGGTCACGGGAAAGTCTATTCCTTCGAAATATTGGAAGGGTATGGAGGGTTTAAGGTACGTCTGAATGCAACGTCGACCTTTTCACCTGCCAATAATATTGTACAGGAGTTTCCCGGCGTCCGACGTTTTGCGAGGAAGGAGTTGTACGCAAATACCCCCGAGTTTCGCTTTATCGCAGAGCGACAAAACCTGTTTGTTGTCAAGAAGCTTAACGACGACCATCTAATCAAAATTCTGACTGCTTATAAAGTTGGAAATGTTTGTAATTTGGTCTTTCCACTAGCTCAGGCAAATCTTCATTGGTATCTTAGAGAAAATAAATATCAAGCTTTCAGCGGGGCACGCTGCACAGCCGATCATAATGTTTGGAAACAACTTCTTGGCCTAGCGGAAGGGTTGTACAAAGTGCAACATTTTCATGAGGCCCAAATATCAAGAATGGACTCCATGTTATTTGGATACCACTTTGATTTGAAGCCAACAAACATTCTTGTCGAACAAGGCGAGCGGTTGATTATTACAGATTTTGGGCAATCATATTTCAAGCAAGCAATCGACTCCGTCGACTCTAGGGTATCGGGGATGGGCGGCACAGAAGCCTACGCGCCGCCCGAGTTCAACGACAAAAGCTTGGGTCTGAATAGGAGATACGACATCTGGTCTCTAGGTTGTATCTTTCTCGAAGTCCTCAGTTTTGTCTTGGCAGGAACTAACGGTCTCCTTGAGCTTGATCGCAGCCGAATCACAAGAGACCTCAGCTTACGTCATATCGATAATAAATTCTACGAGTACGACTACCTATCAGGCTCTTATTCACTGAAGTCCGGAGTTCTAGATCATATTCAATCAATGTCCCAGTACCTACAAACTCAAGAAGAGAAGGACTTCTTCGAAAAGTTCCTTGACCTCATCCTACACATGCTCGACGTGAATCCCAAAACACGATTCACATCGAAAAATGTGTATATATACCTTTCCAGTATTCTCAATCCGCCCCGTCCAAGGCAAAGCTCGGATAATTCCTGTGCTACGTTTCTCTCAGCCTCGAATGGGATCCTTGTAGGCAACGAACTCCTTACGAGTTTTCACACTGTGTCTTTCACGATTGAAAATTCATGGAGATACGGACCTTTCGAGGTTATACAAGATGGCACTGAGCTGTACGTGCAAACCTCATCTGGCAAAAATATAGACAGAGTACTGCTTGGACCTCGTTTCTCTCTGAGGCTTATGCCAGGTTATGCATTGCACAACCCAACGTCATACCACTTCGTGGACACTTCACTGTCGATCACATCGCAGGCGGGTCGAGTTGCAGGTATGAAATGCACGTTTGACTGTGGCCAGGACCACAATGCAGCCTGCTGCTTGCAAGCAGGATTTTTAGGTCAGGAGGTCGTTCAGTCATTCAAGATCCGGACTGCGAAACTCACTCCATACCAAGGGAAATTCTCAAAGTATAAAATTCGACATGGTTTGCTTCGTTCCAAGCGTGATAGTGATAGCGATGTCTTGGGCCAAGCATCAGCTATCCAGATTTGGCAGGGGAGCTCAAATGCCGATGCTGCCAGGATGTTCGAGTCTGCTGATTCCTCTAAGCGCCGATTCTCCCGTAACCCTTCACATAGGAGGATTATAATCTTCTACAGCCAATTTATTCTTATTTTACGAATAGCCAAGAATTTTAGGATCAACAAGGCCTCATCGAGCATTCCAAACTCTCAGTGTACTCTGATGCTGGTCCCTACAGCTGAGACCAGAGATCAATCTTTCACAGCAAGCCTCCTTTGTAAACAACCTGATAGCTCGCCCCCTTCTTTCTCGCTGGTTAGAGAAGTTTTCGAATCTGAGGAGGAGAATGGTAGACTGGAATGCACTTCTTTGGCAGTTACTTTCCATACTATGCAAGAAACAAATGCATTTTACGACAGCTATAGAGCTGTGAAGAAAACATGGAGAGAAGAGATGAAGCCTTTTGAAATGGCTCGCATTCGGCACGGTTACGGACACTTTGATTTCAAACGACAATGAAATCATGTGTCACCTCAATCGTTTTTATCATTTCGAAGATGTGCGAGTTGGCAATCCGATTCCCGCTGACCTCGCAGCCAAGTTCGCCTAATGAAATAAAAGTACAGGGCCATAGTAGAAAATAGGAACACGCCCGTTAAGACAAGGAAAATCCAGAACTCCCCTGTGACTTGGATTGAAAGGCGATCAGTTTTTTGTACATTAATGTATCCCATCCCCATCATGGTCTATATTTCGGAGTTAGTTACTGAGTTTCCAATAATATAATCTGCCACTTCGAATCTGCTTACCGCCACAAAAGATGCCGGTAAATATATCAGTGTCAAAAAGGTCAACCATTTTACTGCATCCGCATCCCTTGTAGTCTTCTCAGTGAGTTCTCTCATCAACGTAGTTTCTGTCTTGGCCGAAAAAGCCATGTGTGTCATCATGCGGCTATTGTATTGAAGACTGGCAAGGCAGCTAAAGTCCAGGACAGTTCGTGTCTAATAGTGGTCAGTTATGAATACCTTGTTTTATGTGTGTTGTTAGCAAATACTTACTAGCGCGATGGTGCCGTCAAGTCTTTTCAGCAACATTTCAACCCTATTCGCATGAAGCGTCCCTTCCGATAGCAGTGACTGCATAGGATCATAGAGCACTTGGCTATTTGTTAGTTTGCACAGATGACTTGGAAGCAACCGGAGAACTTCGCAATCTAAGTTTAAAGCCTGCGCCAGTTGCTGGCACTTGTCCTGAAGGAATTGGATTTCTTGTGCGTCTTCAATACCGATGTTAGATGGTGACGTTGGTATTCCATTACCACTTAGTTTGACCAGCTGCGCTTTCTTTTTCTGCTCAAACTCATCTTAGATTCTGAATAGCATGGTTAGGTTGACGTACCAGCTTGACGTATCTCTTTTCTAGGGCGCTGATATACCACCGCCAGTTCTCCATGCTACAGGAGAGAACCATATAATGCAATGCCTTGGGTGAAAAACGTTCTGGGTGGGCTTGCATACACTCCAATCGTCCGAGTAATGGCTTAGACGGGTTGATAATCAGAAATGTGTTTCCTGAATCAGGACCAGCGCGATGATACACAGCCATCTGCCGGATAGACCAGGGCTCGACACTATCCGATCTTCCGTGTTCTTCAACTTGTTTTACAAGATAAGTTGTTTCTAGATAAATTTAGAATGGTACCCAGAACGTTGCGTTTTATCTTGGGTCGTAAGTCATACCGTGTAAAGAACCTGAGGTGCAGCTTCGTAAGTAAATGCCACCTGCAGAATCATCTTCATAGCCGGTACGCTCGCCAAAGGCTCGGATAACGTCTATGATTGGAGGAAAGGCATGGAGTCGGGTCAACGTCTTCCTTGCGCTGGGTTCATCAAATACGAGGTGGCCCCAGGATCCTTGTTGCGGTACCAGACTGAGTAATTGTTAATTTGATAGAAACACATTCAACTTCTTATACTAACATCAGATTAAGGCCAGAGTCGGTATCTAAGTCCTTTTACAAGAGCTCAGTAAGGGAATCACTTCACGAGGACGGCACTTGCTTGTAGATATTGGTCTAGTGCCACTCGATCCTCAATCATGGTTTCAGTCACTAAGCTTCATTAATAAAATTATTCCCAGTGCTCCTTGAGCAATAAGTACCTCGAGACTTGACCTGAATTGCCTTAATGTTGATATCATCAGTCGCACTCACAAAAAGCCGAGGAGAGTCGCTTTTCAGCTGTTTGCAATAGGCCTTGAAGTTGTACTCATGACTATCGAAATCCACATTGCTTAAGTTTTGGGGATAGGTTTCCCACCCCTGAATTTTCGACTCGCTTGCCATCAAGTCTTGTGGCCTTCATCAATCAGCTCTTGTGCTATTTCTCGGACCCTGCTTTCGATAAAGCTGGGGTGAAGTTAGGTTTGGAGAGTAGCCTTGCGAGTGTCCGTGCGATTATAGTGCGTTCTAAAGGTCGGCTTGGCTGAGTTCATGCAATGCATAGGATATAAGATCTTATCTCTACTAATCCATGCCAGCGCAGTGCTTTTTCTTGTGCCGCGCACTACTGTGTCAGGTGTTGTGAATGAGACAGCCTCGTCTATTGTGCCCAATTTTGCTTACACCGACTGATGTTCCCGTTAAAACCTTACTGCGCCTAAGCTGAACTCATGATAACGAAAATGTCAGACCTGCATGATTGGTGAGTGCTGAGCTGACCCCGCTCCTACCATCCTAGTCTATGCGACACGGAAAGTCACCTGGCAGCCTTGACTGTGTTTGTGCCATCTCTCATTGGATACCACCGTATGCAATGCGACAATCATAGCGAAGCCACAGCAAAAACCACTTACTGTGCTTCTAGTTTAATTATGGTGCCCACATTTTGAGGATAGCATGATAGGTGAGCTGTGAGTCTGACCCCGCTTCAGATGAACCGGTGAATACCGTACGTGTGGTCATCAAGTAGTGTTGGCCTTCCCAGCATCCTTCCATTGGGTAATATCATATGTAACAAGGCAATCGGCGATTTAAAGGCAGCCTTGAAAAGGTAGTTCAATAATTTCACGCTGAGCTATAGCCTTTTTTGCTGCTTCAGCTCAGCCTGTTCAGAAGCCCACTTTCACATTTATCTTTGTTGAAGCGTGTCACACGTGTTTAATACTTGAGGATCTTTAACTCGTGACGATTTTTTTATCGACTAAACCGACCTCAGGATCAACAGCTCATTGAAACCTGAGCGGGTCCGTTTGATAGAATGGACTTAGGTATTCCCTTGGCAGAGATTGCGTCTACTTCCGGGACTTCTTCGAACGGCCCTAGCGGTACATACAATCCCAGTCATAATGGCTCAAAGGGAACTTCACAGAGACCCTTGAGATCTGTTCAATTCCAGGACGGAGATTTAAATGGCCAGGAAGTCGACTCGAAAGTGGGAATACATTTCGACAGCCGCAGCGCATTTACTGAAAGCACTTTTGTACCTCGAAGAAACCTTGGATTCATACAAGTAACATCATTGATGCTGAATGGCTGCCTTGGAAACTCTTTCTTTTTCACTACACCTGGCTATGTACTTGCGTTGGTGAGAAGCAAGAGGATTTCTCTCATCCTATACGCAGTCGGTGCAGTATATTCTGCTCTAGGAATGACGGTTTTCTTGGAGTATGGAATAGCACTCCCTTTTAACGGAGGTCCCCTGGTCTATGTAAGTAAAAATGGAAAGACTGCAATAATTTCTCACGATATATGGCTGATCACCATGGCAGCTCGACGAAGTGTTCCATGCCCCAAGATTGCTGGCAACCCTTATTTTTGCGCTGTGGTGGGTTCTATTTGCATCGACAGTGTCAAATGCAAAGAGTGTCGCACAGAGTATACTCTCACTGGCGGCTCACAAGCCAGCAACGGACATCGAAGATGGCTGGATTCAGTATACTTCAGTGGTGGTACAAACCGTAGTCTGCCTCATGCTTTATTTTGCGCCTCGTTATACTTTTACCCTCAACACCTTGTCTGCCTTGTATAAAATCGTCTTGATGTTTGTTATTTTTGTAGCAGGCATTGCAGCGAGCCGTGGCTCAAACTCAGGCTTTAATGATTTCAACGTTGAATACCCTGGTTATAACAGCAAAGAAGTTTTAACAGCGCTAGTGTATGTGTTCCAAAGCTTCCAGGGCTGGGACAATGCCAACTATGTAAGATCCGAGTACAAAACACACGGGTCATGCTGATTGCATAATAGGTCACAGGGCAAGTCAGCGACTACAAAAAGACTCTTCGATGGGCAGGAATCACTTGTATATGCATTCTAACTTGCATGAACATGCTATTCACTCTAGCAGTCGTGAGTTTTCCTATATAAAGGTAAATTTGCATCGAAAGACTGACATATCTACAGTTTAGCGTAGCAGATTACTATAAATTAACAGATGACGAGGGACAAGCTAATTCAGGCCTCCAATTTGCAAAAATAGTAAGTGGTCCTTTTGAGACTAGAGGTTTTTGAGACTAATTCAGCCAATAGGTTTTCGGGTCTACTAGAGGACTTGAAGTTGCCACTGGTTTGTCTACTTTCGGGTCACTCGTCTTTGTAACGTACACCACTGCGAAAGTGAAGCAGGCAATAGCATGGCAACGCATAATTCCATTCTCTTCATTCTTCGGTCGCCAAGACCCTCAATTCGATAGCCCAAGCGGCGGCTTATTCCTCCACTGGATTTTCACAGTCATTCCTATACTATGTATGGGACAAATGAGCTCGGACCCGCGGAGGTTCTTTGCTGGCATGTTTACCTACGGCTACGAAATACTAACTGGTGAGTACTTGATTGGATCAAAACACTTATCATCGGTTGCTAATTCTACTAGTGTTCATGGGACTAGGTCTCTTCCGTTTAAAATCATGCATGCGATTGTATGAAAATAACTGGAACCACATATATCTGAACAACAGTTTTCTACGAATATTCGTCGCCGTCGCATTCATAGTACTGAACCTCCTGACCATGGTTATGACTGCGCTTCCAAAAGACCCGGGAAGAACAGCGCGTTTCTACTGGCCTGTGTCGCTAGCATGTCTAATAGGATTTTCTGGGGTATATTGGGCCGTCTTGCGTTTATTCCAGGTCAATGACCCCAAGCGGAAGAGCTTTGTAGCTGAAAAACTCGGCTTTAAGGTGTATATTTACGAAGAAGGCGATGAGGTGCCCGAGCACATGAAATTCCCTATGTATGAGGCTGCTCTCGATGGTACAAGGCGGAGACTTGATTATGAGGTATTGTACATGTTCCCTCGCTAATGACTTCAAAACTAAAACCTATGCAGTTCAATGGACCTCTGGCTTGGTGCGTTTCCGGGTTAAAGAAGTTCAAAACTTTTTTTCTCCGTGCGTTGATGTATTGACATAACCTAATCTCTTAGACACCAGACTCGAAAGACTCATTAGCCATGCTCGTCCCATTTTCTTATTTGGTCTCGTAGATATTCTAGATCCCACAGATAGAAACGATTTGCCACATCTCTCTTTTATATTGTTGGACAACCACAAGCTTATCGATGTTGTCTGATGCCTTGCCTACATCAACTGACTATCGCCGTCCCTGCCTGGTACACGATAACATCGTGCGTGAAAGCCGAGCTTGAAGATAATTAGTATAAAACTTTGTGTAGATTTATACTTATGGCGCATTTCATGGCGTACATGGGTGTAGATTGGGTGCAATCGCATCTCCAATCACGTGACACATGGTTGAGTGCAAACGAGCCTCAGCCTGGTGGATGTGGAGTCGTCATCAGACGAGACTTCCTCAGAAGTTGTTACCGCATAGAGTGCGAGAGAATTGCTCGGAATTTTCATGCGATGGTGCTCTACGGCTTCCAGAAGTTCTTGGGATTGTAATATCCCGGGTAGCTCTCGCGTCGCAGGTGCTCCATTTCTTCCTACGGATGACGTAGTATGTCAGACTTCAACCTGATTCGGATAGCAGGCAGCGTTCTGTACCTTCGTGAGAACCCGCTTCACTGTGATGCGGATGGTCTCATGAATCAACTAAATTGGCGCCAATCAGCATGCTGGCGAAGGTCTGTCTCGAGCGACGGGATCGTTGCCTACTTGTGAGCTCCACTGCTCGCCAAATTCCTGAGGCCGGGCATCGATGTAGTTCTTCAGGACTTGTAATCTGATATAACGTTCTTCCAAGTCTTGAACAACATACTGCGAGCTTGCCGTAGTATTCGTATTGCTCTGACTGCTCATACTTGCCGAGAGAACGGACGAGACAAGGCATTAAAAGGCTGCGCACATCACTTTCTTTTCTCAGCCAAGAGTCGCCAAGATATAAAGGCGCCTGGCCAGCCTTCAGGGCCCAGGTTTATCAAATGTGGGTGGGTGTGCTGAGATAGGTTGGCGTCAATCGTTTGGTCGTTGTCTGGCTGCCCCACGCTGCGCCATGCTTTAAGTGCTACCTGTTCCGGTTATTCACGCGGCTCACCGGTCCTATTATTCTGTCCTGCCAGCGGCTTTCCTGAGGGGTAACTATGCTTCATGGGACTCGGTTGATGTCGCAAGGTCTTCGAACCCTGTGAACCTATGCACTCGAGATAGGTATCGTCACTATAAAGAGATTCATGGTCTCTCATGGCTCCGACCGGGGTATAAAAAAATTTAGAATACAATGGAGGGTTGAGGCTTTCAAGAAGGCCTCCGAGATCCATACAAGTTGGTGATTGTGTTGCGGGTTGTTGGTCATACGCTGCATCATGTATGTACGCGCGTGAGCACAAATATGTACCTGCCACGTGCACCTTTCTTGGCACATGGCATCTGACTTCGAACAACCTTCATATCCCTTGTCTCTTCTTTGCATGAGGCATTATATTTGCTTTCGCTCCTAACCGCCCAAATTCTGCCTTAGGAGATGATTTGATGAGTGGTGGTGATGAAACAGAGTTGACTATTGCCTACGCCGCCATCCGCGTCAATTTAGGGTACCATTATGTCGCTCTCAGTGCCGGAGTCTCAGAATTCGACAGAAGATCTTTCATCCATCAGTTCGAGCTCTCGAATATTCGAAAGTACTAATGTGAGCAACAATATCAGAACATTACCCTCTACTGGTACAAAATACTTCACATTTAGAGCGTTGGTAGTTGGCCTTTCAATCGGCGTTCTCAACTGTATATGTAACGCCTATTTCATTCTCCAAGCTGGTTGGGGTACCGATCTCTCGATGTCATCTTCTTTAATCGGCTTCGCAATTTTCCGAACTCGCCTGTTTGCCGGACATCCATCAACCGTTGCAGAGACCGTTTTTATCCAAACAGTTGCTAGTACTACTGGCATGATGATCTTGTCTGTTGGCTTTGCCGGCGTCTTTCCGGCTCTTGAATTCCTTTTGAGGCCTGAAGAGGGTGCTCCTATAAATCTCGACCTCGGTCGGCTTGTACTGTGGGGACTTGGTATATGTCTTGTCGGGTCGACGTTTTCTGGGTTCTTACGTAAGCAAATGGTCTTGAAGGAGAAGCTGAAGTATCCTACTGGTACAGCGACAGCAGCGCTTATCTCTATTTTGCACCAAGCCCCTAACAAGCATGCTTTGGATGACAGTTATGTTATGACATCGGCAGGCGAGGAAAACCTTTCACTGGCTGACAGCTATTCCGCTGCTTCTGATGGAGATTCTGTAATTTCACTAGAGTTGAATGCTGATCATCGCTCAATATCAGCCGAGCAGACGGAAGACTTAAGTCAAACCTACATCTGGTATTTAACTATCGCATTAATAGTCTCAGCACTCTTTGTGAGTTTTACTTTGCGTTTTGTGAGAGCTACTAATTCTTGACGGTTTCCTAGAGCTTTACATCTGTGCTTGTCCCTGGGGTTCGAGAAATACCAATCTTCGGGCAGTACCTCGCATCGCATTGGCTTTGGTCGCTCGATCTATCACCAGCCTATATTGGCCAAGGGGCTATATTAGGCCCAAGCACAGCGGTGCAAGTATTATTTGGCGCCATTGTTGCATGGGGCGTTCTTTCGCCGCTGGCAGTTCACAAGGGATGGGCCTCAGATTCGATTGAGGACTTCGAACAAGGCCCAAAAGGATGGCTCATCTGGATTGCCTTGGCGGTATTGCTACCCGATTCTATCATCGACTTAAGCTGGCTCATGTTTAGGACAGTCACGGAGTATGCTAAATCAGCTCTTATGTTCAGTTACTTCAATTCTTTTGGATATCAAAGTCTCCCTTCCCGGCCACCAAGTATAATGACAACTTCCGAATCCCTTTCCCAAAGTCGATACACGCTAAGTACAGGCGCTTCTACAAGAAAAGTGTTCATCGCAAACCAGACAATATCTATCTTATTTGGAGGCGCCTGTGTATTTGCTATCGTCTCTATTTATGTCACTTATGGTGCTTATATGCACTTCTGGACTGTGCCCATAGCACTTCTACTCAGCCCGCTCGCATCTATCATTGCCGCTCGGTCTCTTGGCGAAACAGACTTCACTCCCAATTCAGGCATTGCCAAAATCGCACAGCTTGTCTTCGCTCTCATAACCCCAGCTTCAGATCCGAATGCCTTGATCGTCAATCTACTCGCTGGCTCGATATCTGAATCGGGTGCTCAACAAGCCAGCGACATCATGCAAGACTTCAAAACGGCATACCTATTAGACGCTTCCGCAACGGCTCAAATTCAAGGTCACATCATCGGTAGCGTTTTCGGAGTCATGATCTCACCAGTCGTATATCGAGCGTTTACGTCATTGTGCACGATCCCATCAAAACTTTTCCAGATCCCGTCTGCGCATCTTTGGCTCTTTACAGCGCGCTTGTTGAGAGGGAACGGCCTGCCTAAGATGGTTCCCCAAATGGGATCTACCTTTGCTTGCGTTTTCATCTCGCTCAAGATGCTGAAAATTTATCTCGCATCCCAGCCTTCGCGAAAGGCTCAGCGGTGGGCCAGGTACATACCTAGCGGCGTGGCTGTTGCAATTGGCATTTATGCTACACCCTCTTTTTCCCTACCAAGAGCCATTGGTGGCCTCCTCAGCTGGCTCTTTCTTCGTAGGAATCCGGAAAGGAAGACGACTGTTTTAATAACGGCTTCTGGGTTGATTGTAGGAGAAGGAGTGACGAGTATTCTTTGTCTGTTTCTTCAAAGTCTGATTAAGTCCTAAGAGAGTTGGAAACGCTACCACGCTAAGCAGTTTCTTGTAGAAACCGACGAGTCAGATACTCCAACACCCGTGACAACGATTAGATGAAGATTTAGAATGTTGTGAAAAGGTAGGATAATGGAGTATGGGGTCTCTTGGATAATGTTATTTAGTGTCTTATTTACTATATCTTCATTTTGGTAATAGTCGCTTTAGTAGGACAAAGTGCATTTCACTACATGGTTGTCAAGGCGATGAGTCTCATAGATGTACTACTATGGGGAATAGAGGACTAGTTTATCAAGCTGGAAACATAAATCAATTTACATCTATACTCCTTTCACTACCATTACTTGAACCGTGGAAGCAGCCTTTATTCTGTTTCTGACCGTGCCTTCAAAATTCAATAACAGAACTTCATCTGGCCAATTTCAGTATTCTGCTGATAAGTGAGAAACCTTACAGTCATCAAACCATGAAGGAAGCGTAAATATACTTTTTTGCCGGTATTAGGGAAATCTCGACGCAACTAGTTATAGAGCTTCGATGTATTAATTGTGGAAGTATGACTATGTCGGCCTGTTACGACGCTGAAGGACACTGTATATATGAGTCAGAGTGTAGTTAAATTTGCTGGGGATTTCGAACAGTGGCTGCTGATCTCGAACATTAGCTAGTAGCTTTTATTAGTTAGAAAGCTAGTAGTATTCTCTAGAAATACTACTAGAAAACTATTAGAAACCCGATAGTAAGCTAGTAACTTTTCTAATAGTAAATATGTCAGATTTTCGTTGTTCTGAGAAGGATGATTTTGATTGAATTGATTGATTGATTCTATGTGTGTGTTTTTTTCCCTAAGGTGTTGCCTCCTGATCTGGCGTCTTATGTTCCTTTCCTTAGTACGCCTTCCGACGGCTCTCCGCCGGCATTCCTAGGAAAGCTGCCAGCTTGCTGCCAGTTTTCTGGCGGCTTTCCGCTGGTATGCTGGCGGCTTTCCAGCGGCGTTCCTAGAAGTAGTACTATTCTGACAGAAATATCAATAGTAAGCTATTGGAAAGTATACTAAATAAAGAAATATAAAATACTAATCAAAAGAATAATAACAGAAAATGAATAGTACTTTTTTAGAAATAGATTTAATTAATTAATTTAACTAAAATTATATTTCTTAGAATAATAAAATGTTGGAACCATTATATTCCTATGGTGTTGGAATCATCATATTCATATGACGTCAACACCATGTCTCGTGATCTCATTCTTCCTCTCCCTTCGCCCCCTTTCTTCACCCCCTTCTTTCGCTCCCTTCCTCGCTATGACTCATCGCGCCCACGCGCGATGGCCTATAGCGCTCCGTGCGTTGCAAAGGGATAATGCGTCTTCGTGTATATAAACTCCTCCATAGTTCTCTCTCTATAGAATCAATCGTTTTCTCTCATACAAAGTTATTGCAGCTGCAAACCGATTCAACCCGTGCACCTATTGCCGTGCCAACATAAAAATCAATCAAAATTCTCAATAAAAGCGTGGCCTGGCACTAATCACTCCTCATGATATTAGAGTAGAATAGTGTTTAGAGCTTTTGACTGTATATAACGAAGACAAAGTTTTGATGTGAAAAGAAAATGGGCGCGGTATTCCGTTACCGCAGATTTCGCTGACACCCCAACTTTGGCACACTTCTTCCCAAAAGCCAGTTATGGGAACATATTCTTGCCAGTTCTCAGTCTCGTTGGCAGATGACCTGCTCTCAGAATACTAAGTGCAATATCCATCAGTGCGAGATCCGTACCTGTTATAATCAGCAATACCATTAGAGTAACACGATGGCCTGAGTAAATTACTCACCAGCGTTGCCCATGATTGTCACAGCAAATGGTAGCTTCTCCTCCTGTCCGGTAATGTGTGAATCGTAAGGTATCTCAGAAACTGCACAAGCAATTAGCGTACTATAAACACAGGCATGGTTCATAAGTACTCGGTATTGTGAGAGCTGGAGCCTTAAGAACTGCAGCTAGAGCAAGACAGTTGACGCCCGGTGGTGCATATTTGAAGCCGTGTGTGAATCAGCAATTGTTAACGTCACTGGGATTGATGTACCTTGGAACTTGATCTCGGTACCTAGACTGCATGAACTCTTGCGGCATGATAATAAGGGTATTGTTGCTATTTGTCGCGAGGAACGTGTCTTCGAACCATTTCTTGTAGACATCTAGCCGGGCAAAGCCCTTGTCTCTATCGTCCTTTGAGATTGTCTTTGCAAATTTCCTAAACATACCATTATTAGTGCGTCACTTCGAAGTAAATAATGTACCGCACCATGACTTTTGATTGGGTGGAGATACGTAGGGAGCGTGCTTGTGTTGTTGCTGGTAGGTTTCACGGAAATTGTCAAGATTATGATAAACGTCGTATTCTTGCATATCACAGGCCTGATAGGTCAGTTGATCATCTGTACTCTTTGAATTATCATTACATGCCTCATTGATGAATTCAGGTAATGAGTTAGTCTCCGCTTCAGCAGGTGGAGACTTAAGCCATACGTCTTCAAAAGAAATTTCAGCGTATTCCGCAACCAGAGAAGTCTCTACCTGCTTTGCGAAATCCTGAGCGATGGCAGTCTGCTTATCGTCAATGGCCTTCCAAAAGTCAATGGGCCAGATAATCGAGGTGAAGGGCTGTAGGTAAATTCAGCAACGCACTTTGTAAACCACGCTATCTTACCATTGGATTTTCCTGTAATGCAGCAGGCGATAGCCATTCGGCTACAAAGTCTTTGCATTTCTGCAAATCCGTACCAAGAATACCAGCTGTATCATATACTCTACATTAATTAGGAAGACCGTAAGATGTGAGTTTTCATCGATTTACTGGCAGCAGGGCTCAATTCCACTTGCAGAAACAGCGCCAAAGCTTGGTCGAAGACCGTAACAGCCACACCAAAGCGCTGGCCTTGTCACGCTGCCCCATGCTGCAAATAAGGTATACGAATTAGCCACATAAGGACCCAGATAGTGTGCTCGGCTTACTGTCAGTCCCTATTGCAATATCAAGCCAGTCATAGGTCGACACCGCTGCTGCACTTCCTGAACTACTCCCACCCGGAGATTGATATCTATCCGCTCGAGGGTTCCATGGTGCTTGGTAATCAGTACTTTCGATTGGCTCTTCCCAGTTGGCAAGTGAGCTCATTTTAGTCTTCCCTACTACTACCACACCTTTCTCAACGAGCGTTTGTATACATGTGGCTGATTTTTCGCAAGGGGAACAAAAATCGTAAAAGGCCTTGTTTCCAATCGAGTTCTTCATGCCTTTGAGACTGATGTTGTCTTTAACCACAATGCGTACGCCAGCGAGCGCACCTGACCTTGCCTGGGTCTTGATTCGTGATTCAAGAGCGAAGCTAGAAAATTGGTCATCCGAGCTTTTCAGTCGAAATGATTCGAACGCGTGAGATCTTCTATTATTCCTTAGCTGGGGACGGTGTATGGGCAGGTGCTAAACTACTGCGATTGCGGTTTGAGCGTGACCATACATGTTCCATTGATGTCATCCACAAGCTTCCAAACATCTCTGAAGTGGCCCTCAACAATCGCGTAAGGCCCTGGTAGGAGTACATTAGACTCTTCGCGTATGATTCTTCGCATACCGAGGCTATGGAGAAAGTCTCGTGCCTCTGGAGTAATTGTAACAGAATCCTCTCCTGGACCTTGGAGGACGACCGTAGCAAGGAAGGCATTGTGGAAGACATCATCCAGCTCGTTATACTTGCTCACTTGCTGTCGAATATAGTCAGATGTCACTTTGAAACTATCCTCTTTTGGCAGAACGAAAACAGTTGCGAGATTGAATTCCCGACTTAGGGATCGGAGGATGCGTTGCTGCTTGCTTAAGTCCATGCATTAGAAACTAAATTAATGGACAACTCACGCCTGTTCCACCCGGCGCGATGTATCGAGAAGCGGCGATGGTAAAGACATGATCGGCATCAGCACTAGATGTGATAGTATTCTTCATCGTGGGAAGCAGTCCAGAAAAGAAAGAGGACGCTCGTAGCATTTTTCTCCACATGTAAGGGAGTAACCACTGATTTGAGAAAGCAAAGGTGTGAAGCAAACCGTCGTACGGGATGAGGAGCTGAGTGTTCCTTTGCAACTTTGGGCTAGATCGGAATCTAGCCCGTCACGTGACGTCTCATTGCTTGGCCCGCACATAGCCTACCACCCTACATACGTGCTTCTCGCACGACAGATAAATTTCTTGGCAAGCCACTTTGTAGGAGTATTTTTAAATGCGGTCATTCGATGATCACAAGTTCTGAACAGTGCTTTAGGTTGTATATCAGCACTTAGCAGATAAATTGTGCCCTAAGTTCTTGACAGATAAACAGTAGAAATGGCTACTACAAACACCGCGATTGAGGATTTCATGACACCGGAGGAGCTATTCGACTCGATCGGCCCAACTATGGAATAGCATTCGCAAACCTTCAGCCACAGCTCGAATCTATAAAGTGGGTTTTAGAACAAGTCCAAAACCACAAACCAGCTAAAATACTCGACCTCGGGTGCGGTACAGGTCGACCTGTATGCTCTGCTTTCGTGGATGCTGGCCATAGCGTGCTTGGTGTCGATATCTCCGATGTCATGCTTTCAGATGCTCGAGCCAAAACGCCCAACGCTACATTTATAAAAGCAGATGTGTTTCAAATGGAGCTTCCAGCACAGTCTTTTGACGCCATTACAGTTTTCTTCAGCTTGTCGGCCGGATCAAGCCAGGATTTGATCAGAGATCAAATTAAGAGGATGTATAAATGGCTCAAGTCAGAAGGCGTACTTCTGCTTGCTACTGTTCCGTCAGCGAGGGATAAGGTGCGTAGTCACTTCATGGGACGGCCTTTCATTGGCTCAGGGTTGTCTAAAGAAGAGTATTTCGAATGCATTCAGCAGGTTGGTTTTGAGATTGTTTTTCACAGCCTCAGCTACTATGCACCAAAAGGAGTCGAGGCTGGTTTGTGCAAGGCAGCAGAGAGTATAGAGGAACCACATCTTTTCGTGTACGCCAAAAAGTAATTACTGTGACCGATGGATCAGAGCTAGTTGCCTAAGTAGTACCTTTCTATAGTTACAACTCATATCAGCTGTACCCTCCTCCTCAAACTGTCTAATCTTTTTCTTACCTTGCTCATAAATGCCGTAAGCAAGCTCATCAACACCACCGACAACATCATCAATATACTGTAGCAATGCTCCCCGAAAAGATACTAACATTGCCCGTTGCTGGGCAAGACTTTCCCCACTAAGATCATGAGCCCCGTCATTAATACACTTGCTCTCCCTATGTAAATTGACTGGATGCGTAGGGTCCGAGGCAAGAGCTTTCTCCCATCTTCGCAACAAGTCATGGGCTGTCGCTGGTTTGGAGACAATTTCATCAGACTCAGAGATTAAAACCAGTACTGAAGGTTGCCCTGCTTTAGTGTGTTCCAGTAACTGTCTTGTCCCCACTTGACCAAATGTCTCCTTTAACCTCGATTCTTTAAGGTCGTGCGAAAAGAAGTCCTCTTGCCTAGGATTATCAGGCGACGAAGGCGAGGCCAAGTCCAAAAATCTTGAGATACACAGTGGCGCTCGGCCAAGTAATGGCACAGTCAAGCTCAAAGGTAACAGATATGCTGCATGTTCCTCTTCTAGAATAGTGGAAATGAGTCGTATACACTTCTCAAATGGCTCTTTTCGTTCCGGATCTTTGTTCGCTTTGAGTACCATGAGACAATCTCGATCTGACAATGGTGCTTGCAGGATGGCACCTTGCACCTTCGGGCGTAAATAATCGTTGCTAGTAGGTGCTGAGACGTAGTGAAGCGTGTCCTGACACCCTGTGCTCTGACCCAGCAACACTACGTTCGTGGATTGCCCCTTTCTAATTACATCGCGGATATAAGTGATAGCAAGCCCGATTTCGTTGATATCTTGAGTGATATCAGAAGTACCATAACCTTTCATAGCAGACGAAAGCTGAACGTGCATTAGTGCCCACTGCTGCTCTGTGTCGGGGAAAGAGCTGGGCAAGATGGATGAGATATGGTGGGCTTGAAAAGTTATCGTTCAGGCCACCAATGAAGAGAAGAATATTGGGCGGTGTAGGTGGTAGTGTGGGTGGTGTGGTTGGACGGCGTGGTGTGTATTCAAAGAGATTGAGAGCGGGCGAGAGCGGGCTTTTTTATGTAGTTGTGCAGAGTACCCTCCATAATAGTCTGGTTCTTGACTGAAGTCTTGGACGGTGATTTACTAGATTCAAAGGACGGTTAAAAGGGACCCCAAAGCGAAGGGTTTGTATCAAGATTGACTATAGTATGATATTTCCAAGCCTTCATGCGATGCTGTTAAACGATGCTAACATTTGTTGGATTGTTTAAATAAGAGCGAGCTAAGATTAAACTCTGACATAGGGTATTTGGGAAACCTGCTAATGCCGGAGGCGAAGTGAGCTGTTGTTATATGGGGGCCTGCTGTAGGGTCAGCAGGAAACACGCCCACTCAAAAATTTTCAGAGAACGTTCATGATTTTACAAGGATCCGAGAACTGTATAGTATAGACGGCCAAAATTACTGACAATGCGAAACGTACCTACCTGAAAAGCAGCACCTGCAGAATGTTGTAAGCAGGTTGCATGCATGACGCCATGCAGTACAGGCGCTTATTTTTGCATGTGAAGCGCACCGATGGGTCCCTTTGAAACCACACCCGGCCTAAACGACGCCACTAAGGGATATGGCACACGATTGACAAAAAAGCACGGACTCAGTATGTCAGATTTTCGTTGTTCTGAGAAGGGTGATTTTGATTGAATTGATTAATTGAATCTATCTCTGAGGAAAGGTCTTGTGCTCTGTCTGCCGTCGCTCCTTCTGCTAGCGTCTTATATTCCTTTCCTTAGTACGCTTTCCGACGGCTTACTGCCGGTATTCCTAGGAAAACCGCCAGCTTTCTAGTGGCTTTCTAGCGGTTTTATAGCAGCATTCCTAGGGAATACTGCTTGCTTTCTAGCTAGTGAAAGCTACTAGCTTGCTGCCGGCATTCCTAGGAAAGCTGTCAGCTTGCTGCCAGCTTTCTGGCGGCTTTCTAGCGGTTTTCCGGCAGCGCTCCTAGAAGTAGTACTATTCTGATAGAAAAAGTCATCTATAGGTAAAGTTTTACTTTTTTTATTCTTTATATTTAGTAACTTATCTTACTTTAAACTTATCGACTAACTAAGATTATTAATCCTAGAATTAATTTCTTAGGTTTTCTCTTTAAAGTTCTAGTTTTCATTTTATTATAGCGTTAAAATTAACTACGTTATAGTTTTTTAAAAACGGTATCTTTTCTAATTACTCTTTTTTTATTACCCTACTATATTAATTGTAAAAATATGACTATGTCAGCCTGTTACGACGCTGAAGGATATTGTACACATGAGTCAGGATGCAGTTAAATTTACTGGGAATTCCGAACAGTGGCTGCTAATCTCGAACATTATCCCGACACACCCAAAAGTCCTTGACCTCCCAATCCACGTTGTTTATCCGATGTCGAACAGGTAGGGGACAAAAATCGATAGCATCGCACCCTGAGCGGTTGAGGTGCCACTAAAAAATCAGACGTCATGAGAGCTTCGATAAGGGCGTTAGAAAACACTGTTTGGCAGGCCACGCTTCCATTTTGGCAGCAGAATTAATATGAAGATTTATGCACTCTACTTCATCGCATTTGCTGCATCAATACTTGATAAACATCTGATCATATCCTGTAGTATGTGTCCAATTCCCTTTCTCCGTATTCAAAGTCTGATTCGTCTGCCTGACAGTACCCCTCTGCAGCGCACCAGCCTCAACGGTACCATTCGCAACATTGCGCTCTAAGTGATTCGCTCCGGCCTTCACAGTAAAATTGGCGATGGGAATTTCCAAAGGAAGGCGCTGAGCCACAGTCGGACAACCTGCCAGTATCCTGTCAGAACACCAACGTCGAGCAATCAAAAGAATAAGAGGGACATACCGAAATAATTTGCAGTGATCTCAGAGGGAGAGATTTGCAGCTCGTAGTATCCGCGATAATACCCTTCGCTCCACTGAAGCTCTATGTTGTCTCGGACAAGACCGGCAGCCTTCTTGTTGGCGCTTGCAATTGTTCCACCGAATCCACTGGACGATACTGCGGTTCCGGCGAACTCGACTCCGATTGAACCGGCACCTGTCACTTGGTCATATGGCTTCTCATCCAGCCAAACGAGATCGGAAACCCAGTTGGCATGTGAGTCGCCGGCCAAGAAAACGGTATTTGAAATGCTGTTGGAGTATAGATGATGAAGCGTTCTATTCCGATTCGCGGTGTAGCCCTGAACATGTCAGCTATTTTCTTGGATCAGTTCCAAAGGAAAGATGTACATCCCACTGATCAGCATTCAACCAGTCACTGCTCCTAGCCGTATTGTTAATTCTCGAGAATATAATCTGATTGCCGATAATTCTCCATGTCGCACCCCTCTTAGATGATTTGGACAACTGATTATAAAACCAGTTTTCTTGATGGCTACCCATGAGAGTTCGACCAGCATCGTCTTTCAATTCAGCCACGTAGTCATCGTTCCAGCCGAGTGTCGTGATAGAACGATCGTAGTTCCGGGTATCTAACATCATGAGGTCGAAAAGTTTGCCGATTTGGAAAGACCGCCATATGCGGAGGTTGTCATCCATGTCGACTTGCCGAATTCTTAAGAACTTTTAGGTAGAATTTTGTTGAGAGCATTCAGAAACTTACGGCATCCATTCAAAATATGCTCGCACCGCATTCATTTTACGTTGATCGACGCTTACGCCCCCATCCTTCTGGAATGAGTCTTCGGTATTATTTAGATTGCTTGAACCGTCGCGGTATCCGTTGTTGGAGACCTCTGTGAGCGAGTAAGTTTTAGATTCCCAAATTTATGGTATGCTTACCGTGATCATCCCAGACAGGTATCCAAGGAAACTGGCCATGAGAAAGTAGTAAGTCTGGATCAGTGCGATCTATTCAGGCTTAGTAATAGTTGCATTAGGCAATAACTGATACTTACACTGCGCGATTCTGGTGCGGTAGTCTAATTCACTGATCAGCCGGTACCTCATGCAAAGCATAAAACTAGACCTACCATAAAGAGTGAATATCTCGTGGCTAGGATTTGTCGCTCGAGGATCCTTGCCCAGTTTTCCCTTGCCAGTCTCATAAATATAATCGCCTAAGTGGATCTTATATGATCATCAAGGAGTTACTCGGCGGCTCATGTGGGGTTCAACTATATAAACTTACAACATAGTCGACTTTGTCCTTCCTGGCTGCATTTCCATAAGCGTTGAAGTATCCATTAGGGTAGTTACTGCACGAGTAAACCGCAATCCCAACTTTTGAAACATCATCATCCGGTCCAGGGCTTGTTTTTGTCCTACCCAAAGGGCTTTTGGTTGAGGATCCGCAAACATTGAATTGATAGTAATATTGTGTAAACGGTTTGAGGTTTTTCGCTTCTATCTACTCAGATTCAGCTCTCTCCCGTTTTAGCCAAAGAGAATGTCTCACTTACTTTGACGGTGTAGTCAATGTCTGAGGTAGTATACGCAGTGCCCTTGTCAACAACAGAGGAAAAATTCTTGTCGCTACCAACCTGATATTCAACGCACACAGGAGTCGGGTCAGCTTTCACATAAATCTCAGTTTCATGGTTGTACAGAGGTACGTTCCCCGAGACAGTTGTGTTGCTCGCGTCATTCGCTAGGGTAGGCGAAATCCGCGTCCACAGAATGACAGAATCGGGCAGAGGATCCCCAGATGCAACTCCATGTGTAAAATTCAATTCCCCGGCGCCAGCCGCTCGCGGTTGAAGCCCAGCACTTCTTTTCATGATCTTCGGAACGTCGATACCGAGTGACGTATGGCGTCGAGAGGGAGAGGCATAGTTGAGATTCGTGCGGAAGGTGGCTGTTGCAGCTGCCACGAGGGACAAGGCGGTAAGCAGATAGTTCGCCATTTTGATGCTCAAAGATGCCCAGAGCTCACTCAACGGAGTTGAACTTACGATTTCACCCAATATATACCTCGATATCCAACCCAATTCACCTCAATACCTTTTGTGCTACCTCATAGCGGGGTAATTGATAAACGCTCAGTTTGCCTACCCTTCTCGCTAATCCTTGTTCTGTCGACAGGGGTCTCGAAACAAACCAATGAACGCTTGTACAATTAAAACATGCTGCCATCGTTCCTGACGATCACTCGTCACGTGGAATGTAAAACAATACTCGTGCCAAGAGTGTGGGAAGTGATTGGTTGAGTTTTTATTCGAACGCGGGATGAAGCTTGCTGAGCTTGCTGAGCTAGCGATAGTCGGCTGTTCTTGGCTGCAGTGGTATACGTTTAGTCTCGTCTGGTTTAGCGATCACAAAATTTTATGCACGCGACTAGGTAGACGGGGGCTTGAATGACGTTCATGGCGGCATGCGCAGAAAGGGAAGGTGTTTGTGTCGCCTGTTATTGCGAAGTTCGAGGTTATTTAGATAATGCGTGGTTTACAAAAGAAGGTGACGTAACAAGGTTGCAGTGGACGCGACGCGAAGATCCGAAACAAGGGTTTTGTATATTGCCGCACGTGTAGTCCGCGGGAGGCTAAATTGTACGCGAAGCCACCAGCTGTGAGTCTGGCTTTGGTAAGACGAATATGTATGACGCACTGGCCTGTTATCTTATTTCTGACTATTTTGTTTCCGAGTCAGGCAGATAATGCTTCAGAAGATGTGAGCAGATACCTCTCTCAAGATGAGGAGACGTTCAAACTACCGAAGAAAACATTTACACCTATTCGGAAGCGACTCCCGCATTCAGCAGAGCTACCCATGTATAAGTTAAACGCGGTCGATTCCGATGTTCCGGTTAATATGGGAAGAAATGTGTTTGAGTCTGTCCAGCTCGGTCTAAATCGTGCAAAATATCGTCTTTGAGCCTTTTTATATGATAGTGACTAGCTACTGCTTTGTAGGCAGTTATCTGTTGTCTGGAAAGAGCTTAGTTGCAAATAGTAAACAACATCTCGAAAACCTTAGAAGCTTAAACTACTTATATCCTGTTACTTCTAAGCATAACTTAGATGCTACGTTTGGTTTTCAAGTGTACATTGACTAGAACCAGCAAATGAAAACGAACGTGTTGAAGCACTTCATGAGTAAAATGTTAGTGTGTACCAGGAGCACTTCAGAGCGCAGGCAAATAGCAGACAATCACAGTAGCACATCAAAGACCTTTATAGACGGATTCGATTCTCATTCGCAGTACGACTCGATACCTTAGGCAAAGACATTTGTTGTGGATCCCCCTCTCACATTACATCCACCAACAGCCCTGGAGAACAAGAGCCTCAACACCCTTACTACTACGACAACTGGAATTGCTTTTGAATGTCATCAAAGCAAGTCATCTGGTCCGATAAGTATGATAACATCGACTCGAATGGGTACAATCCCTTACAGCCCACCTATCTCATCATGGTTTTTCCATGGCGGTCGGTCAAATTGAAGCCGGTACGCGCGCGATTGCGGGGAGGGCCACGAGGCTTATAACTCCTGAGCATCGAGCGAAGCTTTGGGTTCGAGATGCGTCTGTTGATGACGGCTTCATCTTGTTCAACCTTCGAGAGTGCGCTTTGCGGCTTTGCGTTTTTGAGCGCTCTTGCGCGCCGGGCCTCTTTGGCCTCCTTGGCCTCTTTGGCTTCTTGCTTGGTGCGAGAGACCGCAGTGGCAGCTGACTCGGGGGCCGGGCTGATTCGAGCGGTATTGCGACCACCATCCTTGACGATCTGGGTACCATATTTGTTGGTGACAAACAAAACATAATCGGTATCAGAGCGACTCTCACCTGGTGCTCCTCCTCGACGTCCTCCTTGACGTCGAAATCCTTGGTCTCTATGGCCGCGGAGCCGCTCTCGTTGTCGGACTCGGAGAAGTCGTCCTTGTAGTAGCGAACCTTGCGCTGTTCGCGGAGCTCGTAGCGCCAGTTGCCTAAGCCTGTGGGACAAAAAGTGATTGAGTTTTGTCAAGTAATTTTTCCATCCATAATATATACCTTCGGCGTTTGTGTCCTTGGTGTTGCCACCGTGCTCGCGGACACGAGCGGCGGCGGCGGAGCGGGTAACCCGCGTAGTCTTGTTGCGGGCCATCTTAGCTGTCAGTATTTAACATATACTTCTTTTTCCATTTGCTGCGTCAAACAAGAGTGTGACTTAATCAACTGACTTTGCGGAGAAGAAAATGTTGCTTTGTTGCGAGATGGTATGGTTTGTTGTTGTGGGAATCGTGTATGGCGACGAAACAAAAAATTTATAGTGTGGCCAAACACCGGAGAAAAGGTTAGGCCGTTGATTTGAAAGCTTCAAGTGAAAAGAGTTGGTGATTTAGCTTCACTGGGCTGTGGCAGTCAAAGCCCACAGTGACTGTACTGACCGTTCACTGTCACAATTCATAAGTTTGAAGGGTTGGCATAAGAAGCTAAGAAGTAGCAAATCATTCAATACCTTGAGCAATTTTGCAAGCCTTGAATGGGGCAGACTTATGATAAAGTTATGAATTTAAAGGTGTAAGACTTGGATTTGAAAGTCGTGGCTCTGCTAGGCGTTTTTCACGTTCGATATCCACTTCTCTTTTTTTATAAGCTTATTATAAATACTAGTACCTACTAATACTTGAAAATACCAATAACTGAATAATTTGCCGATAGCTATAGGAATTCGTTTTAATATAGTTGCGATTTATAAATAGTGTCGTTAATATAGATACTCCACTCTATTCGAAGAGTAATATTAAGCTTTACTACTAAATTTCAGTAAAGATCTTAAAAAAAAAAGCGAATTAAACCCTGATATACAATGCTGACCGCCTTTTTATTGGTCTGTAAACGGTACTTTGCATAATTCTTAGTTTTGATTTTATAATACCCCTTACTTGACCTAGAAAACCCTAAAGAGGTTCCACATTATAGAATATTTTAACTAAAAAGATTAAGACAAGAACGGCAAACCTAATCCGAATGAATCCCTACTTTAAACCTAGTATTATCGACTATATATTAGACGAGGATACCGAAGCAACACGGTTCTAGCGTAACACCCGAAAAATAGATATGGAACTTGTAAAGGCTATATTAGAGTATTTATACAAGTACAAGGCAGTTTATTAGCTAAACTACGATTATACCAAGGCCGCCCTCGAAATACCCCCGTCCACCGTTGCCAAAGAGTCGAGGTCTATTTAACAAGATATATCTATATACGCTAGATTTGATAACCACTGGCATATATAGCGGTATAGGGGCTATAATTTTCTGTATAAAAAAGAAACTGATAAGTTTGATGAGGCAATAGAGACCGAGTAGCTGTTTGCCTTTACACTCTCAAAGATCTTCAAAATTAGCACCCATAAATTAGAAGCATTAAAAGCTAAAAGGAAAATAGGATGATTGAGCTTGAACATGAAGCTATAGCGCGATGACTGTAGGCGTGCGAAACTGCTATCATTATTGGGCTTGTTTGCCTCCACAACGCCTTGGATTTGAACGTTGTGTAGTGAGAAGCCATTGCGTTTTCACAGCTTTGATGTATTTACCCGGGGCTTAGAAAGATCATATTCTGGAAGAAAGATTAGGCCCGCAGTGCGCACCAGTACACCACAGTCAATCCCAATATGGAACCAACATCTAGTTAGATTGACGTAACGAACCTGTAGTAGGCCTAGGAGTGTGCTTCGCCACGAATACCTGTACCATATCTAAGCATTCCTCTCTGTAATTGTTGTCGTCACGGAAGATCAGGGTATCCTCCCACTACTGGGCCTGCAAGAAAGGTGGATACAGCGATACTAGACTAGAAAGGAACCAGGACAAATCAAAAGCCAATTACGAATTAATCACAATAATAACGCACCTGCACCACTCTCGCAATGCCTTATTCTCGTGACAACCAAGGACACCGTTCCTACGATATTGAGAGTGGCATGAATAGAACGAAGACCGCTAAGTTAAAGAAGCGATCTTCTCGTCGAGCACCGCCGTCGCAAGAGCTCTCTTTAGAGGATGACTCTTTTACCGAGCCAGAAGCTGAGGAATTTGTTCAAGCTAAGTGCGAGGGTGACAGTCATCGCCCAAAGACAACCATCATCCAAAGACAACCATCACCCAAAGACAACCATCACCCAAAGACAACCATCACCCAAAGACAACCATCACCCAAAGACAACCATCACCCAAAGACAACCATCACCCAAAGACAACCATCACCCAAAGAC
>Ga0247757_10000177_pt1 | contig 52905 bp, 40 predicted proteins | sample UWRJL126311R4_FD_180929 | JGI IMG/M metagenome (GOLD analysis project Ga0247757, IMG submission 180929) | Plant litter microbial communities from Arlington Agricultural Research Station in Wisconsin, United States - UWRJ-L126-311R-4 | ecosystem: Environmental > Terrestrial > Plant litter >... | reverse complement strand
CGAAGCGGTCGACGAACCAGCCGAACCCGAGGAGGCTGATCGCGTAGGCGGCGGAGAAGAGTGATTGGGTGTTACCGTACTGCTCGTTCGTCCAGTGGAGCTGCTCGTCGAGGATGGGCTTGATCAGGCCGAGGATCTGCCGGTCGATGTAATTGATCGTGGTGGCAAAAAAGAGGAGGATGCAAACCACCCAGCGGTAGTTGGTGGAAGGGGAGCCGGGAGCGGTAGGGGTCATGGGGTGCAGGGTAAGGGCTTATTTGGCGGTCGGGATGGAGTTGAGGCTCTTCGCCGCCTTGGCCGGGGCAATCGTGACGTTGTCGAGCGTGATGTTCCGCGCGTGGGCCACCACCTCCGTGTCAGTCACACCTTCGAACGTGGAGTTGGTGATGCGGATGTTTTCGACCACGGCGCCCGCGAAACCGCGGATGAACATGACGCGCGGGCTGGCCGTGCTGGTGATCCGGTCGAGCTGGATGTTGCGCACGATCGCCTGGTGGCCGCCCTTGGGTCCCTCGGCGTAGAGCAGGTCGATCGTGAGCACGGCCTCGCTCACCTGGCCGATCGTCACGTCGCGGGCGAAGAAGTTCTCCAGCGTGCCGCCGCGGGCGGCGTTGTTCTTGAAGCGAAACGCCCGGTCGAGCTCGGGGGCGTCCATCACGCACTGCTCGACGAAGACATTGCGGATGCCGCCGGTGCACTCGCTGCCGAGCACGACGCCGCCGTGGCCGTTCTTCATCGTGCTCTTGCGGATGACGATGTTCTCGCTCGGGACGTTGACGCGGCGGCCGTCGTTGTTGCGGCCGGACTTGATCGCGATGCAGTCGTCGCCGGTGTCGAACACGCAATCCTCGACGAGGATGTCGCGGCAGGACTCGGGGTCGAAGCCGTCGTTGTTCGGGCCGTGCGAACTGATCTTCACGCCGCGCACGGTGATGTTTTCCGAGAGGACCGGGTGCAGCTCCCACATCGGCGAGCGCAGGATGGTGACGCCCTCGATCAGGATGTTCTTGCACTTGTAGGGCTGGACAAAGTTCGGGCGCAGCATGGCGCCGGGACCGAAGACGCGCTGCTCGACCGGGACGCCCTCCTCGCCCATTGCGTAGAGTTTCTTCACGTCGGCCGCCTGCTTGGTGGCGCCGCCGGCGGCCTTGTCCTTGTTGCACCAGTCCCACCAGTTGCTCCAGTCGGCCTGGCCGTCGAGCGTGCCGCCGCCGGTGATGGCGATGTTCTCCTGGCCGTAGGCGTAGATGAGTGCCGAATAGTTCATGCACTCCACGCCCTCCCAGCGCGTGAAGACCACCGGGTAGTCCGCCGGGTTGGTCGAGAACTTGAGCGTCGCCCCGGTCGCCACGTGCAGGTTGACGTTGCTGAGCAGCGTGATGGCGCCCGTGGTCCACTCGCCCGCTGGCACGACCACGCGGCCGCCGCCCGTCTGGTGGCAGGCGGCGATGGCGGCCTTAAGCGCCGCGCTGGCGTCGGCACCGGCCTTGGCGCCATAGTCGGTGATGGGGAAATCCTTCGCCGGAAACTCCGGCGCCTTGATCTTGGCGAGCACGGACTCGTAGTCGGCCCAGCCGGTGATGCGCTGTGGCACGGAGCGAGCGGTGCTCGAGAGGAGCTTCTGCACCTCGATGCCGGCGAGCAGGAACGGGCCGGTGCCCTTGGGGTCGTTGTCGACGACCGGCTCGCTGACGTAATATTTGACGGAGCCGTCGCGCGGCGTCTTGCCGTCGGCCATCGTGTAGCCGAGGCCGGCGCCCTGGCAGATCTGCGTGAGGCGGATCGTGCCGTCGGGGTTGGTTTTCACGAGGGTCTTGATGAGGCCCTCGTAGCCCTTGAGGATCGCGGGCAGGTATTTCTCGCGCGGCAGGTAGCCCTTGTTCACGCCCTTCGCGAGCGTGTAGACGAACATGGCGGAACCGGAGGCCTCGAGGTAGTTGCCCTGCTGGTCGCCGATGACGGGGAGCTGCCACCAGACGCCGGTCTTCGGGTCCTGCCACTTCACGATGCCGTCGGCGACGCGCTTGAGGATGTTCACGATCTCGTCGATTTCCGGCTGACTGACCGGCATGTAGTCGAGCGAGTCGACGATCGCCATGCCGTACCAGCCGACGGCGCGGCTCCAGAAGTTCGGCGAGAAGCCGGACTTCGGGTCGGCCCAACTCTGCGCGTGCGACTCGTCCCACGCGTGCCAGAAGAGGCCGGTGGCCGGGTCGTAGCTGTGGCGGTCCATCAGGAGGATCTGCTTCGCAACGTCGTCGTAGAGCGCGGGCTCGTTGAAGAGGCCCGCGTACTGCGCGAGGAAGGGCGACGCCATGTAGAGGCCATCGAGCCACATCTGGTGCGGGTAACGCTTCTTGTGCCAGAAGCCGCCCTCGCTCGTGCGCGGGTGGGTCTTCATCTGGTCGCGCAGCGTCTGCACGGCCTGCACGTAGGCCGGGTTCTTGTCGCCGCGGTCGATTGCCGCGAGCAGCACCTTGCCCGGCGGGATGTTGTCGATGTTGTAGTCCTCCTCCTTGTAACCCTTGATCGTGCCATCGGGGTTGACGTGCGAGGCGACGGCGCGGGTGCCCCACTGCGTGTAGGCGTCGTTGCCCGTGACCTCGCCGAGACGGACCATGCCGAGCGCGAGCACGCCCGGCGAATAGTCCCAGCGCGCGCGCGGGTTGCTGCCGCCCGACTCATAGCCGGCCCCGATGCGCTGCATCTCGGAATCGGCGAGCTTGCGCGACCACTCGAGCGGCGTGGCGCCGTCGAATTTCGGCACCGCGGGCGCCGCCGGGGCGGCGGCATCGGCCGCAAAGAGTGAAACAAGGCCCGCCGCGAGAAAGGAAGTGCAGGCGGTCAGGAGCTGGGGGGCGTTTTTCATGGGGCGGAGGGTTCGGCCAGCGGTGACGCGTGCGGCCGGTTCAGGGGGTAAGGGTGACGTGGACTGGCGACTTGGCGCGCGCGGCGCAGGCGGCGATGTAGGCGTTCCAGGAATCGGCGGTGGTGAACTCACCGGCTTTGGACCAGCCGGCGCCGGCATAATAAGTGAGCGTGCCGCCCGCGGCGACCTTCGCGAGGACGAGCTGGTTGCGGTCGTCCTCGGTGAAGCCGCTGCTGCCGGGCACGATGACCGCGGTGCCGAGCTGGCCGTTGGTCTTCTGCTCGACCCACTGGGTCAGCGAACCGTCGGCGGCAACGGGTGTGGTGGTGATCTTCTCGTCCTGGTTCTTGTCGGCCGGCTTCTTGTTCAGGCCGACGGCGACGGTGATCTCCTTCGCGCCGGCGACGGTGAAGGTGCTGTCGATGCGGTCGAGGTTGTGGCCGGCGTCGACGGTGAAGCGCTTGGTCTCCGTGACGTAGACGCCGTTGGCATCCCAATTCTCGTAAGTCAGCTCGAAGACCGCGCGGATCGGGCCGTTGGCGATGATTTTCCAGGTCTTGTAATTGCGGCTGATGCGCAGCGTCTTGCCGTCCCAGACACCCGTGCCGCCGCAACCGCGCGAGGTGCCGACCTGGTACATGTCCATGCCCTCGCCCTCGTCGTGGTGATAGTGGTCGTGGCCCTTGTTGTACCAGCGGTCGACGATCGGATAGCTGACGCGCTTGCACCAGACGTCGAGACCGCTCGTCACGAGCACTTCCTTGCCGCCGGCCGGCGCGGGCTCGGCGAGCGCCGGGCCGTAGGTGCGGTGGCCGATCTTGTCGTTTTCCCAGGCAAAGTCGTCGAGGCGCTCCGGGATGTAACGGGCGAAGGCCTTGGTCGGAAACACCGGCGCGACGTCGTCGGTCTTCTCGACCGTGAACTTCGCCGACTGCTCGCCAGCGGCGAAGTCGTGCTGGAAGATGAGTTCGCCGTAGGCGACGCCCTTCCCTTCCGGGTCCTTGGCCTGCGGCAGGACGTTGGTCACCTGGTATGGCAGCACATGGCCGGCGGCGTCCTTCACCGCGATCTTCTGCAGCAGCGCGCCCGGCAGTGCCTTGGCGACATCGGCCCAGGGCACCGTGATGGTTTCCGCCGGGCGGGCGATCGCGAGGTCGTGCGTGACGGTGACGGTGAGTTGGTCGGCGGCGGAGAGGACCCCCACCAAAACAGCGACGAGGCCAGGCAGAAGCAGTCGTTTCATGGCAACGGGAGGGAGGTGACTGGGGTTGTCATCCTGAGCAGAGCGAAGGATCCAGGGGGCGCGTTCGCCGGCGATCGGGCGGGCTGATGGATCCTTCGCTGCGCTCAGGATGACAGAAGCGGTGGGTATTTCGGGGAATCAGCGGCCGAGCCAACCGCCATCGACGGCGAGCAGGTGGCCATGAACGTAATCGGAAGCGGGTGACGCGAGGTAGACGACGGCGCCCGCGAGGTCGGTTGACTTGCCCCAGTCGCTGGCGGGAATGCGTGCGAGGATCGCGGTGTTGCGGTCGGCGTCGGCGCGCAGCGCGGCGGTGTTGTCGGTGGCCATGTAGCCGGGAGCGATGGCGTTGACGTTGATGCCCTGGCTGGCGAGCTCGTTGGCCATCATGCGCGTGAGGCCGGCGAGGCCGCTCTTCGCGGCCGGGTAGGAGCCGATGCGGATGCCGCCCTGGAAGGACATCATCGACGCGGTGTGGATGATCTTGCCGCGGCGCTTCTGCGCGAGCCACAGGCGCACGACGGCCTGGCTCAGGCGGAAGATGGAGTTCAGGTTGACCTCCATGACCTCGTCCCAGTCGGCGGTGGTGACGTCGGCAAAGGCGCCGCGCTTGATCGTGCCGCCGTTGTTCACGAGGATGTCGGGCAAGGGCAGCGCACCGCCGAGCGCGGCGGCGAGCTTGTCCATCGAGGCGCGGCTGGCCTGGTCGGCGTTGAAGGTCCACGCCTTGCGGCCGGCCGCCTCGACAAGCTGCTTCGTGGCCGTGAGGTCGCTGCGGGCGACGACGATGACGTCGGCGCCGGCCTCCGCCAGGGCGACGGCCATGCCCGCCCCGAGGCCGCGCGAGGCGCCGGTCACCAGCGCCACCTTGCCGTCGAGCCGGAAGCTGTCGAGCACGCCACTCATGGCCGGCTCAGCGGAGCGCGGCGATCGGCGCCGGGTCCATGTCGGTGAATTCCTGGTTCTCGCCGCCCATGCCCCAGACGAAACTGTAGGCGGAGGTGCCGGCGCCGCAGTGGATGGACCAGGGCGGGGAGAGCACGGCCTCGCTGTCGTGCACGACGAGGTGGCGGGTGGCCGCCGGCTCGCCCATGAAATGGAAAAGCGCCTGGTTGGCCGGCAGGTTGAAGTAGAGATAGACCTCCGAACGCCGCAGGTGCGTGTGCGGCGGCAGGGAGTTCCAAACGCTGCCCGGGTCGAGGCGGGTGAAGCCCATGACCAGCTGGCAGGTCGGCAGGCGGCCCGGGTGGATGAGCTTGAAGAGCGTGCGCTCGTTCGAGCTCTCGCGGGCGCCGAGGCGCTCGCCCATCGACTCGGAAAAGGCGACGTGGACCGAGGGATGCGCGGTGTGGGCGGGATAGGACAGGAGCCAGAACCGCGCGGGCGCCGCGGCGGAGGCGGAGGCGAAGGTCACTTCCTTCACGCCGCGCCCGAGGTAGAGCGCGTCGTGGGGATTCATCACGTAGTCGCGACCGTCCGCGATGACGCGACCGGGGCCGCCGAGATTGATGATGCCGGCTTCGCGGCGTTCCAGGAAATAGGCCGAGCGCAACGCGGGATCGTTGGGCAGGGCGAGCGGGGTGCCCAGCGGCACCGCCGCGCCGAGGACCGTGCGGTCGGTCTCCCACCAGCTCGTCTTGACCAGCCCGGACTGGAACAGCCCGGACACCACGAAATGACGCCGGAGCTCGGCAGGCGACATGGTCGCCACCAGGGACGTCAGGGGGTTGTCTTGGAATTGCATGGGGAGGAAACGAACGAGAGGTCTACGCACAATCCGGTGGCTGGCCAGAAAATGTGGCCTCACCCCTCGAACGAGGGGCGAGGCCGGCAAACCGTATCGGCGGATCAGAAGGAGCCCTTGATACCGAGGCTGCAGCTGACGCCGAATTCCTCCTGACGGAAGGTCTTGGAGTAATCCGGGGAGTCGTCGTTGTAGCGCTGGATGATCTGCGGCTTGTTCAGCAGGTTGCGGACACCGGCGAAGATGCTCAGGTGCTTGCTGACCTTAACTTCGCCGCTGAGGTCGATGAACGTGCGGGGCTGGTAGTATTCGTTGAAGCCCGTGGTGGCGCCGTACTGGGCGCCGGTCTGGGCGGCGGGCGCGGTGATGACCGTGCCCAGCTGGCGACCGCGGTAGTTGAAGGTCAGGTTCGCGGACACCGGCTTCTTGCTGAAGGCGATGCTGAAGTTGCCCGTCTTCTCGATGAAGGCGCGGAAGTCTGCGGTCTTGTCGCCGCTCAGGTCGAGCGCCGTACCGTTGGCCTTGATGGTGAAGTACTGGCCCCAACCCGGCAGGAACGACAGCGGCTGGACGATGTTGATTTCGCCGCCCTTGATCTTGGCGTCGCCGCCGTTGACCGTGGTGGAGGTGGACCAGCCGATGAACTCGGGCCCGAGACCGAGCTCGTCGGCCAGGGCCTGGTCCATCACCAGCGTCTGGGAGTTCCAGAAGTCCGAGAGGTTCTTCATGAACAGGCGGCCGGAGATCAGACCGCCCTTCTTGAAGTAGTACTCCAGGGAGAAGTCGAAGTTGTCGGCCGTCCAGGGCTTCAACGCGGTGTTGCGGACCGTGATGGTGCCCGTGCTCGGGTTCGAATCATCGTAGTTGATGTCCGTGTTCGGGATGATGTTGGCGTAGTCCGGACGGCCGATCGTCTTGGCGTAGGAGAAACGCGCCAGGAAATCGTCCGTGATGTTGTACGTCAGGTGGACGCCCGGGTAGTAGCCATCATAGGTGCGGTCGGCCTTGGCGGCGCGCTCCTTGCGGGTCAGGCGCAGTTCCTCCATGGAACCGGCGGTGCCGGCCTCGGGCTTGCGGACGCGCTGGACGCCGGCCTGCGTGGGATTGCCGTCAACGTAGCTGCCGTCGGCATTGCGCTGGAAAACCGCATCCGGGTCGGAGAGGACGCCCGCGCCCTTGTCGTTGGTCTGCTCGAAGCGGACGCCGGCGACGATGTTGAGCTTGTTGTGCATCAGGCGGGCCTGGCCCTGGAGGTAGGCGGCGCTGATGCGCTCCTGGATCTTTTCCGAGTTGTTGATGCGGAAGGTCTCGGCCTGCACGCCCGTCTGGTTCGTGCCCGTGCCCAGGCGGAAGTACGTCGGGTTGGTCTGGAGCATCGAGCCCAGCATGTACGGGTTGATCCACTGGATCGGCGCGTTGCCCCAGTACGGGTCGATGTTGTAGTACGTGGAGTCGAGGTAGGCCGCGGCATTGTCGTCCGCGGTGTTCGCCAGGCCGTCGGCGCCCAGGTAGGTGTAGTCATTCTGGTAGCGGCGGTTGTCGCGGGTCTCGTCGCGCACATCGAAGCCGGCCTTGAGGCTGAACGGGAAGGACAGGTCGAACTGCTTTTCCACGTCGACCTTGCCCTCGACCAGCTTCGCGGAGCCGTCGAGCGGGTCGTCGCGCAGCGTGCCGAGGCGGTAGTTGTTCAGGTCGCGCTCGTTGATGTCGGCGCCGGCGGCGTTGCGGGCCTTCCAGACGATGACGTCGCCCGGGTCGCCGGTGATGTTCCAGGCGGAGACGGTCGAGACGTTCTGGAGGGTGGTGCCGACGTTGGAGAAGTGGCCTTCGCCCAGCGCGCGGTACCAGCTGCGCGACAGGTTGTACGCGCCGCCGGCGTTCACGGTCCAGTCGCCGGTCTTGAGGGTGTAGTTGAGCTTCGTCGCGAGCGTGTTGCCGTACTTGTCGCGGAACGAGCTGCCCTGCGTGACGGAACCGCGGCCGGTGGCGCTGATGACGTGGTCGGGGCCCCACTCGAGCGCGTGGCCGGTGGCCGGGGTCGGCACTGCGTTCGTGCCCATGTCGAAGTTCAGGTTACGATTGCCGAAGTAGGACTTGTAGTAGTTGTTCTGGACCGCGACGGAGATGACCTGCGTGTCGGTCAGCTTGTAGTCGGCCTTGAGGCCGATCGAGGCGCGGTTAGTCGTCTTCGGGCCGTCCTGCAGCTGGAACTGCTGGAGGTAGGGATTGGTCGGCGTGGCGCCGGCCTGGGCGAAGTTCCACGTCGGCTGCCAGCGGTGCTGCTCCACGTACTGGTTCGAGGAGAGGCCCGTGATCACGATGCCGAAGCGGTCGTTGATCGGCAGGGTGTAGTCGAAGTCGAAATTCGGCAGGATCTTGTAGGTCTCGTCCACGCCGGGGCCGGGGGTCTTGCCCACGTCGAAGTTCTCGCTGTTGGCGTTCAGGTAGACGCGGTAGTTGAACTGCGCGCCCTTGCGCTCGAACGCGCTCTTCGAAACGAAGTTGATCGAGCCGCCGAGGGAATCGGCCGGGATGTCGGGCGTCGGGACCTTGATGATCTCGGAGCGCGAGGTGTTGTTGATCGAGACCTGCTCGAATTCGAAGATGCGGTTGGACGCGCCGGACGCGGAGCTGGTCATGCGCATGCCGTCCCAGTATACGTTGGTGAAGTTCGAGGCGAAGCCGTTGACCGACACCGTGCGCACGTCGGCGGCGACGTAGTCGACGGTGATGCCGGGCAGGTACTTCAGGAACTCGCCGGGGTTGCCCTCGTTGACGGAGCCGAAGGAGTCGGAGGACATGACCACCTTGATGTTCGGCGCGTAGCGCTGCTCGTTGGTGGAAAGCGCGTCGCCTTCATACTCGCGCTGGCTCTGGACCACGAAGGTGTCGAGCTGGATGACCTTGTCCTTGCCTTCCTCGGCGGCGACGCCGTAACGCGCCTTGCTGGTGAGGTCGATGTTGTGGGTGACCGTCTGGCCCGGGGTGACGGTGATGGTGGCGGCATCGGTATCGAGGCCGGTGTAGACCGTGGTCAACTTCACCTCGCCCGCGGGCACATCCTTGATCGTGAACTGGCCGAAGTCATCGGTGAGGGCCTCGAGGTTGGTGCCGTCGACCGTGACGCGGGCATTGGCGACGTAGCGGCCGTTGCCGACGTTGAGCACGCGGCCTTCGATCGTGCCGGTGCCGGCCGGTTGGGCGGAGAGGTTGCCGGCCAGCAAGCAGGTCAGCAGCAGGCCAAGGAAACGGACGGTCGGGAGACCGCCGGACCGGCGGGTCGAAGCCGGAGAAACGTGACGACGCACAATGCGCTGCCACAAGGTCAGGGTAGCATCCATGAGGTTTAGGGGTGTTGGGGTGAAACTCAGTGCCAATTCGCCGGAGGGGTTATGCGAATTTCACTAATGAACTTGCCATTCATGGTTGAACCTCCCATGAGTGCACGCAACAAAAAAATCCGGTCGCTGGATTTTTGCCCCTGCGTAGCCCCTCCCCTGCCCCATGAATCGCGTCCTGCCCCCGAATGACGACAGCCAATCCCTGGAGCGTTACGTCATTCCCAACCTGCGGAATGCCTGCCGCATCATGAAGCTCCTCGCGCAGCAGCCCGACGGGCTGAAGGCCGCCGAGATCGCGCGCACGCTGAAGATCCCGGTGACGACCACGCTGCGCATCATGGCGACGCTGCAGCTCGAGGGTTACGCCCGCAAGATGGACAGCCGCTTCGAGCTCGGCCCGGTGCTGATCCACCTCGGCAATGCCTCGCTCGCCGGCACGGAAATCCGCGCCGCCGCGCTCCCCATCCTCGCCCAGCTCACGCAGCGCACCGACGAGACCTCCCACCTGGCGGTGCCGTGCGACGACCACTCGCTCATCGTGGCCGTGCAGGACAGCCCCCACCCGCTGCGGGCCGCCTCGCGCCCCGGCGCGCTGACCGAGCTGCACTGCTCGTCCACGGGCAAGACCTTCATCGCCTTCCTCCATGCCAGCCGCCTCGAGGAGTTTTACGGCAAGAGCCGGCCCACGAAGCGCACCGCGCACACCCAGGACACGCTCGCCGAGATCAAGCGCGAGGCCGCGCTGACCCGGAAACGCGGGTTCAGCATCGACGACGAGGAATTCAATCTCGGCGTGCGCTGCTGCGCGGCCCCGGTCTATTCCTCCGACGGCACGGTCGTCGCCGCCCTCGGCATCACCGCCGCCACCGTCCGCTTCACGCGCGAACGCATCCCCGAGATCAGCGCCATCGTCATGGAGTCCGCCGCCGAGCTCTCCCGGCGGATGGGCTACCACGGCGCGCGGTGAGCGGTAGGGCCAGTCTGTGACTGGCCCAGGTATCGTCGCTCGGCCGGTCAGAGACCGGCCCTACTCGGGAAAGCCGCCGGCAGTTCCGCTCAGAACGGCTGCGTCCGCTGGCACAGCTGCACCGGCACGCCCCAAGGGTCGCGCAGCATGATGAGCAGCGTGCCGTCCGGCTGCGGCTCCTCGACAATGAGCGTCGCCCCGGCCTGCTGCAGGCGCGCCCGCTCCGCCTTCGCATCCGTGACGGCCAGGCCGAAATGCAACCGCAGCTGGTGCTGCGTGGCATAGGCCGGGATCGGGTCGGTGGGATTCGTGTAGAGCTCGAGAAACACCCGGCCGCTGTCATCGGCGAGAAACGTCGTGAACGGCGCTTCGGCCCGCGCCCGGGCGATCGTCATGCCGAGATGCTGCACATACCAGGCGGCGGTGGCCCGGGCATCCGGGACGTTGAGGGCGAAGTGTTCGAATTTCATAGGGGGTAAGGGGTTTGGTTCACTTATGAACTCGCCGTTCATGGCTGAATTATTCCGGGCTTGCGGCAAGGACAATAAATTCCGTGCATGACGCTCCGCCCCGCCGCCCGATCTTCGGCCGGGCCGCTGCCCCTCCCCAACGCCTTTTCCTCCCATGCCCCTCGACATTCGTCCCGCTGGTTCCTGTGCCTACGACCAATTCTCGCTCGGCGAGGTCATGCTCCGCCTCGATCCCGGCGAAGGCCGCATCCGCACCGCGCGCGCCTTCACCGCCTGGGAAGGCGGCGGCGAGTACAACACCTCGCGCGGCCTGCGCAAATGCTTCGGCCTGAAAACCGGCGTCTGCACCGCCTTCGTCGACAACGAGGTCGGCCACCTCATCGAGGACTTCATCATGCAGGGCGGCGTCGCCACCGACTTCATCAAGTGGCGCGAGGACGACGGCATCGGCCGCACCGTCCGCAACGGCCTCAACTTCACCGAGCGCGGCTTCGGCATCCGCGGCGCCGTCGGCAACCCCGACCGCGGCAACACCGCCGCGTCGCAGCTCAAGCCGGGCGACTTCGACTGGGAGCACCTCTTCGGCAAGCTCGGCGTGCGCTGGTTCCACACCGGCGGCATCTTCGCCGCGCTCTCCGCCACCACCGCGGAGCTCACCATCGAGGCCGTGAAGGCCGCCAAGAAGCACGGCACGATCGTTTCCTACGACCTCAACTACCGCCCCTCCCTCTGGAAGACCATCGGCGGCCTCAAGAAGGCCCAGGAGGTCAACCGCGAGATCGCCAAGTACGTCGACGTCATGATCGGCAACGAGGAGGATTTCACCGCCTCGCTCGGCTTCGCCGTCAAGGGCGCCGAGGATCTCAAGCACATCGAGACCGACGCGTTCAAGGCCATGATCGAGACCGCGGTGAAGGAGTTTTCCAACTTCAAGGTCGCCGCCACCACGCTGCGCCACGTCCACACCGCCACGATCAACGACTGGTCCGCGATCCTCTGGCACGCCGGCAAGTTCCACGAGAGCAAGAAATACCCGGAGCTCGAGATCCTCGACCGCGTCGGCGGCGGCGACTCCTTCGCCTCGGGCCTGCAGTTCGGTTTCCTCCAGTTCAACGACGCCCAGAAGGCCGTCGACTACGGCGCCGCCCACGGTGCGCTCGCCTCGACCACCCCGGGCGACACCTCGATGGCCACCCGCAAGGAAGTCGAGAAGACGATCGCCGGCGGCGGCGCCCGCGTCGTGCGCTGAGGCGAATCGGTTTTTGCTGCCCTGCCTGCCCGCCGAAGCCTTGGCGAAGGCGGGAGCCGGTCGAACGGGCTGAGGAATTTCTCACTTCTTGGAGGGCTCAGCTCCCGCTGAGCCGCGGCCCAGCGGGAGCTGGGCCCTCCACCCCAGATCTTCAGCCCGGGCCGAGATGGCCCGGGCTTTTTTGCGCCCCGCCGGGCCATCCATTGGCTAATGGTTTGTCAAAACCGGCCGCCGTCGCAGCCGGGTCTCAAGTTCCGGTTCCGCCGCGTCGAAGAGCAGCTTTGCAAACTCCCGTCCGCACCACCGCCGTCATGCTCTCCAAACCGCCCCCGGCCGCTCCCAATTTTCCTCCGCCGAACGCCACCCCCGGCAAGCCGCCGGTGCCCGCGCCGGCCGCGCCCGCGGTACCGGGCGTGACCGGCACCATCCTTGTCGTCGACGACTCCGCGGTCATCCGCAGCGCCGTCACCAAGGCGCTGCTCAGCCGCGGCCACACGGTGTACCAGGCGGAGAATGGCCGGCTCGGCCTCGAGTTCTGGGAGCAGAACAAATCCGCGATCCAGCTCGTCATCTCCGACGTATTCATGCCCGAGATGGACGGCCTCAGCATGGCCAAGGAAATCCGCCAGCGCAGCAAGAGCGTGCCGGTTCTGCTCATGAGCAGCAAACTCGACGACAACAGCCGCTGGGTCGCCGACGAGGCCGGCTTCCGTTTCCTCCCCAAGCCTTTCAAGGACGAGGTGCTCCTCATCCTCGCCGACCGCCTGCTGCGCATGCGACCGACGCCCGCCTGAGTTCCCGCCATGGACCAACACGCCAATCTCCTGCTGTCCGCTGAAGTGCTGCGCCGGGAAGAGGGCCTCATCCGCGGCCAGACCGTCGGAAACGCCTTCGCCCTCAAGCGGCTCGCTTCCCAAACCTACCTCGTCGTCGACAAGCTCCAGGCCCGCGCGCTCGCCGAGTTTGCCCAGCCCAAGAACGTGCCCGAGGCGCTGGAGAACTGCATCCGCAACCGGAAGTGCCCCCCGCTCGGCGATTTTTATGATCTCATCCTGAAGGCGCACCGCGCCGGGATGCTCCGCAGCGAGGAACTCTGCACCGAGGCGCCGGCCGCGATCGAGCATCCGCCGGTGCGCTGGTTTTTCTCCCTGCCGCCCCGCCTGATGACCGTTCTCTTCGGTCTCGGCGCGCTGATCGCCCTCGGCGTCGGCCTCAGCCGCTGGGGCGTCGTGATGCCGGCCGGCTGGCTGGACTACCTCTGCGGGTGGGCTGCGATCTGCGGCGCCTTAAGCCTCGGCCACGTGCTGGCCGGTGCGGCGCTGCGCGGCGCCGGCTGCGAGGTGCACCGCCCGCGCTTCCGCTGGCGCACGCCGCTGCCGCACTTCGCCGTGGACCAGACCGACATCTGCATGGCGGGGCGCCTCGGCCGCGCGAACCTCGAGGTGGCCAGCCTGCTGCCGCTCACCGCGGTGTCGTTTGCCGCCCTGTGGTTCCACCAGTCGTGGAGTGTCTTCCCGCTCGCCGCGCTCTTCCTGGCCTGCCGGCCGGTCGGCGGCAGCCCGTTCTCGCGCCTGCTCCTCGTGCTGCGCCGCCAGCCGCTGCTTTCCACCGACCAGGCGCCGCTCTTCGATGCCCAGCCCACCTTCGCCGAAAGCCTGCGCCAAGGCTGGCGCCGCTTCGACGGCCGCGTGGCCTCGCTCCAGTTCCTCGCCAGCATCGCCTGGGTCTTCGCCCTCGGCGCCACCGGTTACCGCCTTTTCCAACTCCGTGTCGTCGGCCTGCTCGAAGACTGGTCGCATTGGGAAAAGACGCTCCTCGGCCTCGGCGCCGCGCTCGCCGCCACCGGGCTGCTCTGGCTCGGCACCGAGCTCCGCCACCCGGTCCGCGCCGTGTTGCGCGGCTGGGGCCGCCATCTGCGCGTCGTCTGGCGCCGCGCCCGCCAGCAGCCGCTCACGCCGGAACGCAACCTCGAGGAGATCGAGGAACTCATCCGCCGGAACCTGCTGCTCGGCCAGCTCGACGTCGGCACCCAGATGGAACTCGCGCTGTGCTGCCAGCCCTTTCAGGCCGGCCGCTGGCGCGCGCTCACGCGCTTCGATGAGGCGCCCGCCCACGTCACCCTCATTGTCTCCGGCCGCGCCAGCCTCTACCGCCGCCGCAAGTCGGGCCGAAAGGATCGCTTCCTGCGCGTGCGCGAGGGCGATCTCTTCGGCGCGCACCACCTCGTGGACACGACCGACGCCAACCTCGAGATCCGCACCGGCTCGCGGCTCGTCGCGCTGGCCATCGCGCCGGCCGACTTCCAGCGCCTCGTGATCGACCGGCTCGGGCCGGCGGCGGTCGCGGCGTATCTCCAGAAACACCTCTTCCTCCAGAACTCCTCGCCGTTCTGCGCCGACTGGCGCCCGGCCGCCATCGCGCGCTTCGTGGAGCTGGCCGACACCGCCCACCACGCCGCCGGGGGCCGCATTCTCCAGCGCGGCCAGGAGGTCCACAACCTCTACGTGCTGTACGAGGGCGAGGCTCGCGCCTGCGACAAACACAAGCGCACCTCGACACTCCAGGCCGGTGACCTCTTCGGCGAAATTAGCCTCCTGCAGACCAGCGGCGCGATCGCGGACGTCGAGACGAAGGAGGACGCCCGCAGCCTCGTCGTGAGCCGGCTGGAGTTCATCCGTTTCATGACGCGCAGCCACCACGTGGCGCTCCAGATGGAACGCCTCGGCTCGCAACGCCTCGGCCGCCCGATCTTCCCGCTCGAGCGCAGCGCGTTCGAGGAGCGGTGAGGGGAAAACCGAGCCACACACCCCGGCCTGCGGCCACCCCTCTTGATAGAGGGGATCCAGCCGGCGGGACTTGAATCCCCTCTATCAAGAGGGGTGCCCAAAGGGCGGGGTGTGTTGCCCGCAGCACGCGGCGCTCGCTTCCGTCGCCTCCTTCCGCTCTCCTGCCCGGCGTGTTGATCGGCTTTCTCGTCTTCCTGCTCGAGCATTTCCCCTGGCTGCGACGCCAGCTCTGGCGCTGGTGGTACAACCGGCTGGCGAAACAGCACCAGGCCGGTGACTGGACGTTCATGAACTACGGATTCGTCCCGCCTGCAGGCGAACCGGCGCTCGCCCTCAGCGCCACAGACGAGTCCGACCGCCTCTGCATTCAATTGTACCATCGCGTTGCCTCGGCCACCGACCTCAGCGGCCGCGACGTGCTCGAGGTGGGCTCCGGTCGCGGCGGTGGCGCCAGCTTCATCGCCCGGTACCACCGGCCCGCGCGGATGACGGGCGTGGATTTCTCGCCGACCGCCGTCGCGCTCTGTGAGCAGCGCCACGCCGCCGTCGCCAACCTCTCCTTCCGCACCGGCGATGCGGAGGCCCTGCCTTTTCCCGACGCCAGCTTTGATGCGGTCATCAATGTCGAGAGCAGCCACTGCTACGGCCACGTCGACCGGTTCTTCGCCGAGGCGGCGCGCGTGCTGCGCCCGGGCGGCTGGTTCCTCTACACGGATTTCCGCAGCGCCGAGGACATGCCCGCGCTGCACACCGCCCTCGCCGCGCCGGCCGGGTGGGAGCGCGTCGCGCACGAGGACATCACCGCCGCCGTGGCCGACGCCCTGCAGGCCGACGACGAGCGCAAGCGCGCGCTCATCCGCCAGTTCATCTCCCCGCGCTTCCAGCCGCTCTTCGGCGAGTTCGCCGGCCTCGTCGGCGGTCAAATGTATGAAGGTTTCCGGAATCGCACCATTCTCTACCACCGTTTTGCGTTTCGGAGAAAGCCGCCTACCAATTAAATGTCATTGCGAGGCCGCCGCTCGGCGGCGGCCGAAGCAATCCAGCTGGATCGCCACGGCGCGCTCCGCGGGCCTCGCGATGACAAAAACACCCCACCCCATGCGTATCCCCGTCCCTGTCCTGAGCCTTTCAAAGGGCCTTCTCCTCCTCGGTCTGCTGCTCGCCGGCAGCGCCCTTCCCGCCCCGGCCCAGAATGCCGCCAGCGCTCCCGTCGCGCTCGATCCGCATTTCGCGATTCCGGCCACGAACGACGGCCTCCCCGGCTCGGGTCCGGTCCGCCGCTATGCCTGGTTCGAAAAACTCTGGCTTGAGCGCCGCTCGCGGTGGGCCACGCAGGTGCAGCAGGACCAGCGCGCCATTGTTTTTCTCGGCGACTCCATCACGCAGGGCTGGCACGACGACCTCGACGGCGCCTTTCCCGAGCTCAAGGTCGCCAACCGCGGCATCAGCGGGGACACCACGCGCGGCGTGCTCATCCGCCTGCAGGAAGACGTCATTGCACTGAATCCGCGCGCCGTGGTGCTGCTCATCGGCACCAACGACCTCGACGAGAAGGGCGGCAACCCGTGGGTCATCGCCAGCAACATCCGCCTCATCGTCGACCAGCTCCGCGCCGCCAATCCGGCCATGCCCGTGGTCCTCTGCCAGGTGATGCCCAGCTCGCCGAAGAAAAACCGCCCGCCCTACCTGATCCGCCGCGTCAACCAGCTCATCCTCGAACTGACCGCGGACCAGCCGCAGGTCACCGTCGTCGACACGTGGAAACTGTTCGCCGGGTCGGACAACAACGCGCCGGCCGAACTCTTCCCGGATTTGCTCCACCCCAACAATCTCGGCTACGCCAAATGGGGCGCCGCCCTCCGCCCGGTGCTCGCCACGCTCGGCTTCGTCGAGCGCGAGAACGACGAGTTCACGATCGAGAATGACTTCGTCCCGCTCTTCAACGGCCACGACCTCACGGGCTGGGGCTATCGCGTGACGCCCGAAAATGAAATCGCGGGCAGCCTGCGCGCCCAGTCCGCCGACCTCAACCCGCCCGACTATCCGGTCGTGAAGGAAGCCGTCGAGTTCAAGGGCCTGACGGCCAGCCCCGACGGCCGCTATGTCGCCCAGGCCGGCCGCCTCATCGTGACGACCCCGCCCGGCGGGCGCCGCATCCAGAAGCTGTGGACCACGGAGGAATTTCCCAAGAACTTTGTCCTCCGCCTGCAATTCCGCGCCACGCCCAACGCCGACAGCGGCGTCTACGTGCGCGGCCCGCAGCTGCAGTGCCGCGACTACCTCCTCGCCGGCCCCTACAACAAACTGCAGCACTACCGCGCGCAGGACTGGAACGATCTCGAGATCACCGTGAAGGACGGCGTCGCCCGCTGCACCTGCAACGGCGAGGTGCTCGAGGAGGCGATGAAAGTCCCCGAGACCGGCCCGATCGGCCTCGAAGGCGACCGCGGGCAGATGGAGTACCGGCGGATTCGGCTGATGGAGCTGCCGTGATGAGGTAGGGCGAATCCTCCGGATGAGCCGCGGCTCGTCGACAAGCCCAAGGCCTTGAGCCCGTCGAAACGGCTCGTCGGGGACGACTCGCCCTACCTTTTACCGCGTTAAGCGGTAAATCAGCACCGCCGCGCGCTTCACCAGCTCCGGTGCGCGGGTGAGGTCGGTGGACTCGTTCACGGTGTGCTGGCCCGGACCGTCGAGGCCGAGCCCGTCGATGGCGGGCAGCGGCGGCGAGACAAACGCCACGTCGCCGGCGCCGCGGCCGCGCGGGTCGAACGCCGTGATCGCGCCGTAACCGAGATCACGGCTCACTTCATCCAGCTGCCCGAGCAACGCGTAGTTGGCGGGCGAGGGCGGCATCGCCGGGTAGCCTTCCTCGAACTTCAGCTCCGCCGAGGTGCGGGGGAGGTTCGCCTTCAGCACCGCCTGCATGCGCGCCTGCGCCTCGGCGAGCTGCTCCGCGCTGCCCGTGCGCAGGTCGCCGCGCACGAGCGCGCGCTGCGGAATGATGTTCGCCTTGCCCGCGGCCGTGCCGCCGGTGCGCGACAGCTCCGCCGTGGCGCCCGCCGTGATGAGCGCGGGGCTGAGGGTGACGCCGTCGAGCTGCCGCGCGACCTCGCGGAAGCCGTCGAGGATGCGCGCCATCTCGTAGGCCGCGCCGTCGCCCATCAGCGGGGAGAAAATTCCCGACGAGTGCCCGGTCACGCCCTGCACCGTCAGCTCCCAGGCGACGCTGCCGCGGCGCGCCACCGTGCCGGTCAGGCCGATCGCGGACTCGAAGGCCAGCGCCACGTCGCTGCGCGCGGCCGCGTCCCACAGGTCCTTGCGCGACACCTCGACCGGCCGGCCCGCCGACTCCTCGTCGCCCGACATCACCACGATGATCTGCGCGCCCTCCAGCGCGCCCGCCGCCGCCAGCGCGCGCAAGGCGTGGATGAGAACCACGTCGCCGCCCTTCATGTCGGCCACGCCCGAGCCGTGGGCGATGTTGCCCTCGCGGCGGAACTCGCCGCCGGGAAAAACCGTGTCGAGATGGCCGATCAGCAGCACGCGTTTCCCTTTCGTGCCCTTGCGCTCGGCGACAAGGTGCCCGGCCCGCCCGGTCGACGCCGGGAGCGGCACGAAGCGCGCCTCGAAGCCGAGCTCCGTCAGTTGCGCCACGAAGTGTTCGCCCAGGCGCCGCACGCCGGCGAGGTTCTCGGTCGCGCTGTCCACCCGCACCGCCGTCTCCAGGTCGGACGCGAACACGTCCGCCTGCGTGTCGACCCACGCGGCGATCTTCTGTTCGTCGGGCGCGAGCGCAGCGAAGACGGAGCTGGTGGCGAGCCCAAAGGCGAGCGAGGCCAGATTGAATTTCGTCATCCCGCCATCGTGAGGACGGAGCGGGTTGCGCTCAACCGCCCTTTTCGTGGAGGGCCCGCGTCCCTGCGGGCCGATTCGAAGAATGGCGGCCCGCAGGGACGCAGGCCCTCCAGGCTCAGCTCTCCGCTTCCTGTCCGACGCCAAATTTCCCCGCCACCCACGCCGGCACCCGGTCCAGTCGCAGGACGAAGACCAGCCACGTCGCGCCCAGCGCGGCCCAGCACCACCAGCCGAGGAGCCAGTAGGTCCGGCGGATCTTGAACTTCGTCCAGCCGTACTCGTGCATCAGGCGGTTCATGTCGCCGTTCTGGTCGTCCTCGCCGTTGATCATCGAGCCGAAGGGAATCTCCTCGCGCCCCGGATAGATGTCGCGCCAGCGCTGCCAGATCGCGAGGAACGCCGCCGCCCCGATCAGGAAGAAGAGGTAGCGCACCGCGCCCCACTTGAACTTGTCCGGCAGCCGCACCCAGAACGCCAGCATGAGCAGCGTGCTGAGCGCGAACTCCCCGCCCACGCCGCCGAAGACCACCCAGAAATCCTTGGTCTTGTCGGACACGCGCCAGGTCATGACGAATTGCAGCGCGATCAGTGCGACGGCGATGAGCACCGGCCAGATCTTGCGCTCCTTCACGCCGGCGGCGCCGAGCAGGATCAGCAGGAACAGCAGCCCGGCATAGACCGTGTTGGAATGCACCGGCTCCACGGGCGTCCAGCCCCACGGCAGCGGCGTCGCGTGCCAGCCCGAGAACCAGGCGGCGGTCGCGTGGCCGAACTCGTGCACGCACACCGTCGGTCCCTGCCGCGCCGGCCCGAGGAACGTGAAGCCCAGCACCCACACGAACGCCAGCAGCAGCGCCGGCACGAAGGTGTTCACCGCCCAGCTGTCGAAGGCGAAGATCGCCAGCCCCTCGCGCTCGCGCCGCACCGGCACGGGCAGCGGGGTGAAGGCCGGCGGCGCCACCGTGGGCGGCGCGGCGTGCGCCGCGGGGAGCACCGGCTTGCGGCGAACGACCGTGCCCTCGCCCGCCCGCTGCTGCGCGCGGAGGTGGTCCGCCAGCCGGTCGTAATTATCGCGCAGCGCCCGGCGCTCGGCCTCGAGCTGGGGGTTCGCCTCGGTCGCCGATCCCGTGCGGCCCTTGAGCAGGCCGAAGTTTTTCTTGAGATACGCGCGCTCCAATTCCTCCAGCGTCACTCCCGGCTGCACGCCCAGCGCCGCGTACCGTTGCTCCAGCTCCCCGTCATTCATCGCCGCAGCGTGCCGCGACGCGCCCGCGCTGACAACCGTTCGTTTTCCCCGATGCGCGGTTAGTTCTTCCTTTACCGGCCGCTCCGACCGCCCAACCCCGCGCCTTTGAACGAAACATAAAAAGCGCGCCGGCCACAGATCGCGCGGAACCCGCGCCGCGTCCGTCTTCTCTCCCCTGTCTTCTGTCACCTGTCCTCTGTCTCCTCTGCGCCAGTGTTAGCACGACACGAGGAGTTGCGAACCGCACCGGGCGGGTCAGCGTCGGCGGCTACCATGAATGTGCGTCACCCCCGCTGGCTCCTGGCCCTGTTCCCTGCCCTGGCTCTCGCCGGCGCCCTTTCCGCCCAACCGTCCGGCGGACCCTACGGTCCCCAGCTGCAAACCTACGAGGTGCCCAAGGGCGCCGCGCACGTTTACTACGTCGCCCCCGACGGCAAGGCCGATGCACCCGGCGCCGCGCTCGAGTCCCCGACCACGCTGGAGTCGGCGCTCGACCGTGTGGTGACCGGCGACGCCATCATTCTCCGCGGCGGCACGTACCGCACCGGCGATCTCGTGCTCAACCAGGGCATCACGATGCAGCCGTACCGCGACGAACAGCCCGTGATCAAGGGCACCCAGGTTGCCACCGCGTGGGCCCCGCTGCCGAACGGCGTCTGGCGCACCTCCTGGAAGACCCTTTTCCCCAGCAAGCCGCGCGACTGGTGGCGCCGCGACCGCGAGGGCATGAAGACCCCGCAGCACCGCTTCAACAACGACATGGTGTTCGTCGACGGCAAGGCGCTGCAGTCCGCCGGCTGGGAGGGCGAGCTCACCGCCGACTCCTACTTCATCGATTACGACGCGGGCCAGGTCTACGTGAAGTTCGACCCGAAGGACCGCCTCGTGGAGATCACCGCGCACGACAGCGCACTCGTCGTCACCCCGAAGGCCGCGCACGGCAAGGCCGCCGACCACAAGGGCCCGGTGCTCCGCGGCCTCACGTTCACGCAGTACGCGTACCGCGCGCTCGAGGTCGAGGGCAAGCGGGGCTCCGTCCCCGCCACCGAGGAACCCACCGACGACCCGATCGGCGTCGCCGACCCCGCCACCTTCGGCAAGGAGGTCGTCGGCACCGTGCTCGAGCACTGCGCCATCACCCACTGCTCGCGCGTCGCCGGCTATTTCCGCGGCGACAACCTCGTCATCCGCAACTGCCTCGTGAGCGACACCAGCACGGAGGGCATCTACATCATCGGTTCCTCCGACTGCCTCGTCGAGCGCACCATCATCGCGCGCAACAACGCCGAGCAGTTCACCGGCTATTACCCGTCCGCGGTCAAGATCTTCAACCAGACGCGCCGCGTCACGTTCCGCGACAACCTCGTGCTCGACAACCCCAACTCCAGCGGCGTGTGGTACGACGTCGGCAACGTCGACGGCGTGTTCGTCGACAACTGGGTCGAGGGCTGCGGCGACGCCGGGCTCTTCTTCGAAATCTCCAAGGGCGTCACCGTCGCCGGCAATGTCTTCGTGAACTGCAATTACGGCATCCGCATCCTCAACAGCCGCGACGCGAAGGTGTACAACAACACCTTCCTCAACTCCACGGCGACCTTCTGGCGCGACGAGCGCAGCGCCACCGCCGATCATTTCGCCTGGCACCCGGCCACCGGCCCGGACGTCGCCGAGCGCGTGGGCCACATTTTCCGCGGCAACCTCCTGCTCGCCGACGCGAACTACAAGCGCCCGCTGCTGGTCGTCGGCCAGGCGCCCGCGCTCAATGCCAAGCTCGATACGCAGCCGCTCGCCACCAGCGGCCACAACCTCTACGTCCAGCCCGCGAACCCCGCCGCGCCGCTCGCCGTGTGGAATCCCACCGATGCCGACGCCAAGACCTACACCTTCAAGACCCTCGACGAGCTGCGCGCCAAGCGCCCCGACGCCGAGGCCGACAGCGCCGTGCTCACCACCCTGCCCGGCTCGGTCATCCGCAGCCCGGAGTTGAAGAACCTCACGCCGTCGCGTCCGCTCCCGGTGAGCACCGCGCTGCCGCCCGAGGTCGCCAAGCTCCTCGGCTGGCCGGCACGCGATTCTTATCTGCCCGGCGCGTACCAGAACTGAGCGCGCCGTCTTCCATGGGCTGTGATCGCGAGTCCCGCGTTGCGGGACGTGGCGATCCAGTCCTGCGGCCGGCTCAGGAGGTAGCTGGTCTCGCTGTAGGTCGGGGTTTATCCCCGACTGCCACGCGTCCATGTCGGGCATAAAGCCCGACCTACCGGAGACCGCCCGCCCCACCCCCCCACCCGTCGGTTTCCCTTACGAAATCGACCGGTCGGCACTAGGGTGGTTTACGTCCGATTCCTAAATTTAAGATTTTGCTTTTAGCGCTAACTATTAGTCACTAGATAATTACGGGCCATTTTATCAGGTGTATTCGGCCCTATTTCGAGAGCTGGCCCGTCGTTTGCTATTTGGGGGTAAACCATCACCCCGTGAAAAAACTCCTCCTCCTCTCCGCTTCCCTGCTCGCCGCCCTTTCCGCCCACGCGACCTTCGTGAACCTGGCCGGCAGCGAAACCTCGCTGCAGCAGATCGTCGCGGGCACGACGATCAACGTCACCAATGACCAGCTGGCCAGCGACTCTTACTTTACCGCCAGCAGCCTGACCGGCGCGATGGTGATCGAGATCGCGGGCTACGCCCCGAACAACTCCTTCGGTATCTACAAGCAGGGTTCGCCCGGCACGACGCTCGAGATCTTCTCGGGGGCCGCGGGCGCCGGCGCGACGACCGCCCTCATCAGCCTGCCGATGGGCTGGAGCGGCTTCGGTTTCTACCTCGCCAACACTTCCGCCAACTTCGTCTGGTACTCCGACGCGTCCCTCAACGCCGGCGGTATGCTCGACCACTTCGTGACCTACCAGGGCATCGCGGGCCAGACGATGACGGCCAGCGGAATCACTTTCGGTACCAACGACTATCTGATCGGCATTGAAGACCTCAACTTGGGCGACGCCGACTACAACGACATGGTCGTCAAGGTTCACCTCAACAGCGTGCCGGATAGCTCCGCTACCCTGGCTCTGATGGGGCTCGGCCTTGCCGCCGTGGTGGCCGTCCGTCGCCGCCAGAAGTAATCCGGTCGATCACCGGGTTCGTTGGCCGAAGGCCGCCGTTTCGGCGGCCTTTTCTTTTGTGGGTCGGGCTTCATGCCCGACACGAACGCGGCTCTGTCGGGGATAAACCCCGACCTACACCAACCGGCCTGCCGCCCTTGTTGCGCCCCGGCGCCGCCCGATGATTCCCCCTTGCCACCGCGAGAGGGGTTCGCCGGAATGTCGGCCGATGACCGTGCCGCCCCGCGCCAGTCGACAGATCGGCCGCCAGCGCCTTCCGCGCTCGGCCGCGGGCTTGAGCTTGGTGGAGCTGATGATCGTCGTGCTCATCATCAGCATGCTTTTCCTCGCCGCGATCCCCGCCTACCAGCGGATCCAGCGCAAGGCGCGCGCCGCGGCGCTGACGAATGATTTCCGCGTCTTCGGCGCTGTTTTCCAGGCTTACGCCCACGAGAAGGGCAGCTGGCCGGCCGAGGCCGCCGCCGGCGTCGTCCCCCCGGGCATTTCCAGCGACGATCTCCAGCCGGCCGTCTGGGTGAAGCCGACGGCGATGGGCGGGCAATTCGACTGGGAAAACAACCAGCAGCATCCGGGCGGCACGAGCCCGGGCGGACGCTGGCGCGCCGCGCTGGCCATCACCGGCACCCCGATCGCCCCGCTGACCATCGATGCCGACTTGATGCAGGAAATCGACGAGGCCCTCGACGACGGCGACCTCGACACCGGTAATTTCCGCAAGGGTTACGGCGACTGCCCGATTCTCATCATCGAACCCTGATGGCACCGCCCTCCACTTTTTTCAGCGTGACGCTCCACCACCTCGCGCCCGGCGCGACGGCGGCGGGGTTGAGCTATCCCGAGGAGCAGATGCCGGCCGTCACCGCCACCCAGCTGACCGAGTTGCTCCAATCCCTGAGCCTGATCGCCGGCAGCATGACGATCTACGAGCCGTCCAACCCCGAGATCCGCGTCAAGACAGAGCGCGAGATCCTGGTGATCCGCACCCGTTACCGCCGGCTGTGCCTGGTCGGCCGCGAGTCAGCGCTGCGCGGCGAGGAGCACACCGTGGCCCGGATCATGGCGGCGGTTTCCGGGGTGGAGGAACCGATTGTCTCGATCGTCCCCGAGCGTCCCAGCGAACGCCCACCCGTCAACGCTCCCGGCAGCAGCCGGACGTACGCCATGCCCGGCGGTGTCCCGGAGTGGCTGAAGCTCACGCTGCTCTCCCTCCTGATCGTCACCTGCCTCGGCACCGGCGTGTGGCTGCTGGTGAAGCCGCCCAAGGGCCTCGCCCCGAATTTCAAGTACATGCCCGCGGCCGACTCCACGGCCCTGCTCGCAAAGGCCGCCGGGGAATACCGCACCGGCCTCCAGGCCGGCGACCGCCGCCTCGTCATCTCCGCCGACGGCACGCTGCGCCTCGCCAAGTACGGCGCGGCCCAGGCCATCGCCGAGGAGTCGGTGCGCACCATCCGCGGGGCGATCAAGGACGGCCAGCCCGGCCTGGCCACCAGCGACCCTTACCTGATTGAGGTCCGCGATGCGGACACCGTCGTGCTGTACGGCCAGGCCTACAAGCGCGCCGCGCCCTGAGCGCCGCGCGGTGATTTCAGGCAGGCGTGAGGCGTGAGGCTTGAGGAAAACCTGCTAAATTCCGCCCCTCTTCCCTTCTTCATTTCCCCATGCCTCAAGCCCCACGCCTCACGCCTGCCACGATCGTCCTGATTATGGGCGTCGCCGGCGCGGGCAAGACCACGGTCGGACAGTTGCTCGCCAGCGAACTCGGCTGGGCGTACCACGAGGCGGACGATTTTCACCCGCCGGCGAACAAGGCGAAGATGGGGCGCGGCGAACCGCTCGACGACACGGACCGCGCGCCATGGCTGGCGGCGATCCGCGCGGCGATGGACGATTGCGCGGCCACCGGCCGGAGCGCGGTGTTCACCTGCTCCGCCCTGAAGGAAAGCTACCGCCGCGTGCTCACCGCTGGCCTGCCCGGCGTGCGCCTCGTCTTCCTCTCCGGCGACCGGGCCTTGCTGCACGCGCGCATGCAGTCCCGGGCCGGACATTACATGAAAGCCGGCATGCTCGACAGCCAGCTCGCCATCCTCGAGCCGCCCCGCGACGCCCTCGCGCTCGACGTGCGGCAGTCGCCGCCCGAACTCGTCGCGGAAATCCGGCGAAAGTTCGGATTGTAGGGCCGGCGCGCCCGACGAAACCGGGAGCCGGCGCCTCGGTCGTTGTCTCGACGCCGACTACGGGGATTTGCGGATGCTCCCCTCCGGAATTCCGGGCGATATTTAGTCTTGGGCTTCCGGCGGTTGCCCGCTCTGCTGGCGGGGGCCATGAGCGACGAATCCGATCTCCCTGAGAATCCCCCGGCGTCGCTCATTCCGCGCTCGGCCGGCGGCACGCCGCCCCCGCAACGCCGCGCGCCGTCCCGCGCACCGCAAAACACCGGGTCTCCGTACACTTCCGTCCCGCCCACCCCGTGGGGAACGTCGGCTGTGCCCAATGTGCCGCCGAAGCGCACGTCGAGCCCGCCGCAAGGTACGCACGTCCCGGCCCCGCGGCCCCCGACCGCGCCACCTTTCGCGGCGTCCAAACCGCCCGTCCCGACGCCTGGTTCCGCACCCGCCACCGGTTCCACCAGCGGCCTGCCGTCGACCTACTCGCAACCCCCGTTTGGCGGCCACGCCTCGACCCGCTCGAAGGCCCCGATCCCGATGCCGTCGTCGCGTCCGCCCTTCGACGTCCTCATGCCGACGCCGAAGAAGCCGTTCTCGCTCCCGCCCTATACGCTGAGCCTGATCAAGATGTTGTTCGGCTTCACCGTGCTGCTCGTCATCTGCTACTGCGCCCTCGTTGCGCTGAATCCCAAGGCGCGGAAATGGGCGACGCAGAAGGATGGTCCCACTCCCTTCAAGGCCCTGAACCAGATCCTCGCCATCCCGGCCCAGGCCATCGGCAAGACGAAGGATGTCGTCGCCACGAACGACGCCCGCGTCGGCGCGCTCGATCGCGTGATCACCGACAGCGAGAAGGGCAAGGCCGGTCCGGCCGCTGCCGCCAAGCCCCTGGAGGATCCCTTCGGCAAGCCCGCGACTGACGCGTCGGCCGCGCGCGCCGCCGCGGCCGCCGGCAAGGAAGACAACGCCGCCCAGATTTCCCGCGAAGCCCTGCTGGCCATGGCCGAGCAGAACGCCCACGCCGCGGAGGCGCCCAAGCCGGCTCCCGTCCGTCCGGCCGTCGTCGAAGCCCCGCCGCCCCCGGGCCCGGCGGAGCTGAACCTCGGTGGCGGCGTCGCGATCACCAACTCCTCCCCGGCGGGCGCGCCAGCCGCCAGCTCCCCCTTCATGTACTGGGTCGCGGGCCTCACCGTCAGCGGCGTGTCGAACGGCAGTCCCGCCCGCTTCCTGATGAACGGCCGCCTCGTCCGCGAAGGCGACGAGGTGAACAAGCAGCTCGCCATCACCTTCGAACGCGTCGACGCCCCCGCCAAGCTGATCTATTTCCGCGACAAGGGCGGAGCCATCGTCACCCGCTCATATTGACGCCCAGCGCGCCACGGCGGGACGACGGCGGGCGCGATAAAGGCGGCGCCATCGTCACCCGCTCGTATTGAGCGGCAGCGCCGTGGTTATCGGGTGAAGGTTATTGGTTATTGGTTACTGGCCGGATGCAGACCCAATAACCTCCAACGAATAACCAATAACCCAATACGACGCTCTTGCGCCGTATTGTGCTCCCTGCACCCTAGAACCGCTTGATACTCCGCCCGTCACAGCACCGCCCCAAGCCTGCCGCGACCCCTCGCCCGGTTTCAGGTGCCGGGGGCTCCGCCCTGAGCTCGTCGCAGGGGTTCACCATCGTCGAAGTGATGATGGCGTCCATGATCCTCGTCGTCGGTTTCATGGCCATGATCACGGCGATCACGATTGGTTCGGAACTGCTCGCCACGGCGCGTCGCCAGACCATTGCCGCGCAGCTGATCGCCAATGAAATCGACTACGCACGCCTGAAGCTGGCAAACACGGTTAACACTTTGCCCTCGGCGACAGGTTGGAGCGCGGGCACCACCTATGCCATTGGCAACATAACCCAGTACCGCGGCGCGCGCTTTCGTTGTGTCCAAGCCCACACCGCATCGGCTTCCCTCGTTCCTCCCGTCAGTCCGAGCTATTGGGTCGCTTACATGACTTTCGATACCGGTACGGTTTATATCGCTGGCGACGTCGTTTCCTACGGGGGCCTCTGGTATCGCTACATTAATCCCTCATCATCGAGTGGAAACCTCCCCTCGAACACAACCTACTGGAAAGGCTATGACGGTCCGACTTCCAACGGTGTCGCCGATGGGGTCACTTTCACCCTCACACGAGGCGCCCAAGACCTGGTAGGGTCTGACTTCCGGGAAGTGACAGTTGTCGTTAGTTGGACGAAGAGCGGCACCGCTACAGCCGCAAGCGCGCCCGCTGAGGGTTGGCTCGACAGCCTCGCCTTTTCCCGGCCATCGCCGATCAGTCGCAGCTATAGCCGATCCACGGCCACGATCATCAACAAATACGGGCTCAACTTGGATTATCAACGGTGAATCGAAAGCGTTCCAGAATGCCAACGGCCGGATTCACGCTGGTCGAGTTGCTGGTCGGAGTCACCCTCGCGGCGGCTGTCATGGCCGCGGTGCTTTCCAGCTACATTTACCTCGCCCGCAGCCTCGGGCGTCTGGCCAACCAGCAAACCCTCGAAACGGAATCGCGGCGCACCCTGGCCTATTTCGCCAAGGACGTGCAATCCGCCAGCGCCATCTCCGGCACACCGGGCGCGAGCACCGTCGCCCTGATCGTGCCGACCGCCGCCGGTACCAACACCGTCACCTACTACTACAATGCCAATGCCTACGACGCGGCTACGCCGACCGACGATGTGACGGTCAACGGTGTCACCGTCCCGATACAACGGCAGGCACTAACGCGCTGTGTCTACGATGGCACCAGCGTTTCCTCGCTGACTCTGCTGCGCAACATCACCGACAACGACGATTCCACCACGTCGGATCTCTTCATCCGTTACTTCGACGGCTCGGGCAATCCCTACGACAACGGGTCCACGCCTTACACCACGGTCAACACGGGCGCACTCGGCGGCATTAAGCTGCTCTCACTGCAATTCAGCATGCAGCTGGGTGCGGCTGGCAATGGCACCCAGACCTTGGTCTATCCGGTTGCCTCGGGACGGCAGGTGATGCGCAACAAGGCCGTGCTGCGATGACGCCCCGCACCTCAACGTCGGAGCAGACGCACGGTACTGTCAGCCTCGTCGCCCTGTGCTTCGTGGCCGTGCTGGGCATCGTGCTCGCCAGCTACCTGGCCATCTGCTCGCGCGCGATGAACCTCAGCAACCGCACTTTTCAGGACGGCCTGAGCCGGCAGCTGGCCGAATCCGGGCTCGAGGAGGCGCTGCGCGCTTTCAACAAAAACAACTGGAGCGACTGGACCAACGGCACCGCGGCCGACTGGACTATCAGCGGGACCACCGCCAGCTGTAACATTACATTCCCTGTCGGCAAATATGGGCAGGGGGTAGTCGCTTCGATCAAAGTGCGTGTGGATAACTACAATGCCGCCCAGCTCAATGCCACTTGGAACAATACTTCTACCTACCTACCGAACAACTTGGTTGGATACAACGGAACTTGGTATCGATGCGTCGTAGGTCATGCTCCGAGCAAAACCCCATCGGCAACGGTTTCCGACTCCACCTCTACCAACCTATATTGGATCGAGGAACAGATGCCTCTGGCCATTCCGTGGAGTGGAGCGACCAACTATCGCACCGAAGATGTGGTATACTATCTTGGCCACTGGTACCGCGCGACATCGCCAAATAGTAATCAGGCTCCGCCGAGTGGTTCTTGGACCGAGATTAGCGTAATCACCACTTCCACCATCGTCGCGCAGGACAATGATGGCTCTCTGCAAGATCGATGGAGCGCGTTTTCTTCGAGTTGGTCGTGGCGGCTCCGGAATGGCGGCAGTTGGGACGCTAGCCCTCCCGTCTATTGGTACTGGCGCAGCGGCGGCACAAGCTACACGACCGGCGATGTCGTCAAGTATGATGGCCTATGGTATCGTTATACCAGCACCTCAACCTCGCCTGGAGATCCTTCGTCAAACTCCCTGTGGAAAACTTCTGTCAACACCACCATCTGGAACTGGAACTCAGGTGCATCATACAAGATCAATGACGTCGTCTACCGTAGTAGTAGCTGGTATCGCTGTCTTCTTGCCCACTCGAACAAGGATCCCGCGAGCTCAAGCAATGCCGCCTATTGGTCCAATGCGCCGAGATTGACGACCTCGTGGGACGCAAACCAGCAATACGGTGCCAACGACGTAGTCAGCTACAACGGTGTCTGGTACCGGTGCTTGAATGCCAACAATGGCTCAAACCCCTCGACCAATTCGACAAATTGGGCGAGCGCCGCGACAGCTTCTTACGCATGGAATTCGTCGACGTCATACACGGCATCCCACTACGCCGTCTACAATGGCGTCTGGTATGACTGTATTTCGGCCAATAGCGGAATCGCTCCGACAAACCCGTCCTACTGGAGTGCGATGGTTGCGCCTGTCTTGTATGCTGAAGGCACCGTGACCCTTGGCGATGGCAGTACGATCAAAACACAGCTGTCGTCGCCGATAGCTCCTGCTCCGCTCTTTCCCAATGCCGTCGCAGCGACGACGAGCTTGGTAATCAACGGCGGCAGTACGCAGGGCACAATTGACAGTTACGATTCCACATTGGGGACGTATGGGTCTCAAACCCCCGGTTACTCGGCCGTGGTGGCGTCGACCGGTACTACAAGCGGATCGTTGTCTGTGCTAAAAACAACAGTGAATGGTTTCATCGCCACCCCCTCGAGTTCCACCACTTACGCTCCTCTTTGGAGTTATGGCAATGGAGCTATCCTTCGTGGCACCTCCTCCGGAGCAAGCGTCGATCTCACTCGCGTCAGCCGCTCACCTTTCATTCCGCAATTCGACATAACGACAGTTACAAATCCTAATTCTTCGACGCTGACCTTGGCGGCTGGCAGCAACGTCACAATCGGTGTACCCGGCGCAACGACGCCGAGCGTCTATTCGCTCAATAGCGGCCTAACCCGCTCAGGCACTGACACTCTCACGATTAACGGGCCGGTAATTCTAAACGTAATTGGTGCCATCACGACGACAGGTACAGGCAAGATCATCGTTGGCGCCTCCGGCTCAGCCGAAATTCATTTTGATGGAACATTGAGCATCGGCACCGGTGGCGGCTTCGACAATCAGACATTGGACCCTTCCAAGCTGATCTTGATTGGTACCGCAAACACGAGCGGGCATGCGTATTCAGCGACCAACGCTTTCTATGGCGTCATCTATATGCCCAATGTTTCGGCATTCACCATCAATACGGGCGTGCAGATCTACGGGGCGATCTCCGCAAAAAATATAACTTTCAACGCAGAAGCGACCGTCCACTACGATACTTCACTGCGCTACGAGACCATCAGCGGTTTTGACCAACCTTATACGATAACAAGCTTGCGTGAGCTGCCGCAGACCGAATGGGCGCCTTGATGCCCCGAGCGAAGGTAGCGACCGGCTAGCAGGCTAGGCACCGCACTTCCCCCGAATCGCGCGCCGACGTCGGCCGCACTAACCAGCCGGTCCGAGTCTCGGTTTCTGACTCCTCCCGTAACCCTTACCCTCTAACGCTTAGCTCCGACTGCTGTCGGCCTCAGCCACCTTGACGCCGGGCCCTCTCCCTGAATAGTCGTTTCCGGCCCTCCCCCTTCGCTTGCTTTTCACGTCCCGCAACTCCCGGCGCAGCCTGCTGATAGAAATAAACCCCTATCAAATCCTGGCGGCTGGTTTTGACCAGGATGCCGACGGGACCACGACCCTCGATTGCACGGCCGAGTTCGAAAACCACGACGAGGCCGGGCTGGCCAAGTGGCTCTCCGCCAATTTCGAGAAGAACAACACCTGGGTGCCCGCCCTCGCCAGTTTTGTCCCGCCCGAGGCCCTGCTGCTCCGCGAGAGCCTCACCCCGCGCAAGCTGGTCAACCCGGATTACCTCAACGACATCATCCGCGAGCAGTTCCGCCTCGAGAACCCGGTGGGCTGGAACATCCAGACGATCTCCCCGCTCGAGGGCGAACTGGTGGCGGCCGAGGGCCCGCAGCGCCCGGCCCTCATCTGCGGCGTTTCCCACAACGACGTGCAGGTGCTCCAGCAGCGCCTGCTCGACCAGCGGCTGCTCCCGTTCCGCGTCGAGATGGGCATGCTGCCGCTGCTCGGCGCGATCACGAAGCAGCAGGAGCGCATTGACGCCAAACGCGCGATGGTCGTCGTGGTCATCGAGCAGGAGCACACCACCGCCTACATCATCGGCAAGGAGGGCGTGCACACTCCCGCGCCGGTCCGCCACGGCTTCGCCTCGATCGTCCAGGCGGCGCGCCGGGAATTCAACCTGACCACCGCCGCCGAAGTGCGCGAACGGCTGCACCACGCCGACGACGAGCTGCTGCTGCGCGCCTCGAAGTTCGTCCGCAGCATCGGCCGCGAACTCAAGCCGCTGGTCGACTCGTACGAGATGACCACCGGCCAGCCGGTCGGCGAAATCTACTGCGCCTACCTGCCCCCCGAGCTTTCCTGGATTTCCGAGCCGCTGGCGCAGGTGGTCGGCCGCTCCCCCTTCGTCCTCGACTGCGCCGCCTGGCAGACCTCCGTCGGCATCGCCCTCGGGCCCGGCGTCGACGTCCCCGGCCAGCACTGGTTCGGTGCCCTGAGCCTCGTGGCGCAATCCACCGGCTTCACAGGCGGGAAGGAAGCCAAGGCCGACGCCGTCTACCAGGGCCCGTGGCGCCTGAACTGCCGCATCTCCGCGGCCCTGCCCAGCGGCGACCTCGTGCGCCGCCGCTTCGTCGCCAACGCCATCGCTTCCACGGTCGCGGCCGCCGCCCTAATCGTCACGTGCTGGCAGTACTACGTCATCAGCACGCTCCGCACCGACTCCATTTTCTGGTCCCAACGCATCCGCGACAACCAGCAGCAGGTGGAGGAGCTCAACGACCTGACGAAGAAGCTCGGCGGCCTGACCTCCCGTATCGACCAGGCCCACACCCTCATGGCGCAGCCCTACGTCCTGTCCGAGCTGGTCGTCAGCTTCGGCCGCACGCGCCTGGAAAAGATGTCCATCGACACGATTCGCGGCTTCACCGGCGGCGTCGCCTTGCGCGGCACGCTGGCCGAACCGGCGGAACAGGCGGCGCAGACCTTGCGCAACTATGTCGCCACCCTGCGCAAGGATCCCGAGATCGCGCCAAAATTCGGCGTCATCGCCTTGGTTTCGATGGAGCGCTCCGAGAGCACCAACAGCGTCGAATTTGAGATCGCGTGCCGCCTCAAGGAGGTGAAGCCGTGAGCCGCCTGGTCGCCCTCGTCCGCCGCTACACGCTGGTCTCCAGCTGCCTCGCGCTCATCGTGCTGCTGGCGGTCGCCAACTACTTCCTGCGGGAAAGCCAGACGGCGCTCACGACCAGCCATGACACCGTGCGCCGCAACGGCGAGGACATGCTGCTGTCGCTCTCCGGCCTGCCGCGCGTCAGTACGGAATATGCCAGTGTCAAGGAGGCGACCGATTTCATCGACGCCAACCTGATCCGCGAGGGCGAGCTGGCGGAGAACCTGGGTTATTTCTACCAGCTCGAGACCCTGAGCAAGGTTCACATCACCCAGCTCGGCCAGCTCAGCTCGCAGCCGGGCGCCGCCGACGCTCCCTATATCGCGATACCCTTCTCCATCCGCGCCACCGGCACCTACCGGCAGGTGCTCCGATTCATCCACGAGCTCGAATCCGGCCCGCGCCTGTGCCGCGTCACCACGTACGGCCTCACGGGGGGCACGGGCGAGGACCGCGTCCAGCTCGACCTCAACATCGAAATGCTCGGCCGCCCATGAAGACTTTTCCCATTCAGTCTCTCTCAGGGTGTACCCCAAAAATGTCCTGTCATCGCGAGGCCCGCCCGGCGGGCCGTGGCGATCCAGACAAATTTCAGATGGATTGCTTCGTTCCCGCCGAAGGGCGGCGCCTCGCAATGACATTTCTAAAATACGCCCTCGTCGCCACTCTGCTGGGCGTGATGGGTTCGGCCGCCCGCGCGGCCAGCGGCACCGCCCTGCCCACTTCCGACGCCAAGAAACTGGGCGAACGCTACGCGCTGACCAAGACGCGCATCCAGGAACTGCTCGGCGCCCGCCTGCATCCGGTGGCCCTGCCGGCCACGGCCCTGCCCAATCCTTTCTACCGCTCGACGGTCGGCCCCGAAGTTCCGCAGCAGAACCCGGAGGTGCCCGTGCAACCGGACGCGCCCGACCTGACGGATGTCGACACGCTCACGAAATACGCCGCCGGCCTGAAGCTGAGCGGCTATCTGATCTTGAACGAAGTACCGCACGTGTCGATCAACGGCGCTCCCTTCAAGACGGGCGACGTCATCACGCTCGGCCCGAAGGACCACCCGGTCTTCCTGCACATCGACGCCCTCAATCCGCAGGAAATCACCCTGCGCCTCAACGAGACCAAGCTGGTGGTCCCGCTGAAGAAGTGAGCGGGCTGCTGGCGCAGTGAGGCAAAACCTGAAACTTGAAACCTGAGACCTGAAAGGTTTCAGGCGGGTTGGAATTGCTTTTCAGGTTTCAGGTTTCAGGTCTCAAGTTTCTGCCTTTATCTTCCCTTGTCCTCTTTCCGTACTTCCCCCTCTCCCGAACCTCCCTGGCTAGCCGGACTGCACAGCATCCGGGCGCTGCTGATTCCGGGTCTCGTGCTGCAAGCCGCGGCGGTCGCGCTCGTGCTGGCGTATTATTTCCTGCCGGCCGCCGGCGGAGTCTTCGCGCAGCTGGCGCACTGGCAGTCCGCGGGCGGGTACGCCTTCTCCGCGGCTTCCACCGCGCTGTGCGGCGGGCTGGTGCCGTTCCTGTTCCTGCGTTCCCAGCCCGAAACCCGCGCCGCGCATCCGTGGCGGCATTTTCTCTTCTTCCTCTTCTTCTGGGCCTGGAAGGGCGTCGAGGTCGACTTCTGGTACCGCGTGCTCGGGTGGTTGTATGGCGACGGCCATGACGTCGCCACCATCGCGTGCAAGGTCGCCAGCGACCAGTTCGGCTACAATCCATTCTACGCCGCGCCGTTCAGCGGCCTCTGCTTTGCCTGGAAGGACGCCGGCTTCCGCTGGGCTCCCGTCGCCGCCGACCTGCGCGCCGGGCAGTGGTATTACCGCCGCGTGCTGCCGGTCCTGATCGCCGTCTGGTTCCTATGGATCCCCGTCGTCTGCTGTGTCTACGCGCTGCCCCAGCCGCTGCAGATGCCGCTGTTCAACGTCGTCCTCTGCTTCTGGTCGATGCTCTTCGCGCACATCACGGGAAGACAAAACCTGAAACCGGAAACCTGAAACCTGAAGGTTTCCGAGCTTTCAGCACTCCACACTCCGCGGCCCGCCCGAAATTTTCAGGTTTCAGGTTTCAAGTTTCAGGTTTTGCCTTTCCGCGCCTTCAGGGCGCGGTCAGCAGCCGCTTCACCTCCGCCTCGAGCTTGGCCCCGCGGGCGTTGGTCGACACGACCATGCCGTTGCGGTCCAGGAGGAACATGGCGGGGATGGCGCGGATGCCGTACTTCTTGCCGATCGGGTTTTCCCAATACGTGCCGTCGTAGAACTGCGGCCACGGCATGCGGTTCTCGCGCGTGAACGCCAGCACCTGCTCCGCGGTCTTCTGGCGCTTGGCCGGCTTGGCCGCGTCCGGCGCCTGGTCGAACGAGATGCCGACGATTTCGAAGCCGCGGTCGTGGTACTGCTCGTATACGGCCACGACGTTGGGGATCTCCTCGCGGCACGGTCCGCACCAGGTCGCCCAGAAATCCACCAGCACCACCTTGCCGCGCAACGCCGCCAGGTCGACTTCCCGGCCGTCGGCCGCGGTGAACTTGAGGTCGAGCGGCGCCTTGAGCAGCTCGGCGAGCTGGAGCTTCTGCGCCGCGAGCTCGCGCACCTTCTCGTTCGGGTGGTTGGCAAACGCCGCCCACTCCGCCATCGCCACCGGCAGTCCGGCCGACTCGGCGTAATAAAAGAAATTGTTCACGATCCCGCTGGCGGTGCGGTCGTTCGGGTACTGGTCGAGGAAGGCGGTGACCTTCGCCTTCAGCGCCGGCACGTCGTAGCCGTTCTTGTCGGCGTTATCGAACGCCTCGTTCATCGCCTCGTCGAGGTGCATGCGCGCCTGCATCTGCACGAGCGCGCCGGGCTCGTCGGGCGTGGCCTTCAGTTCGTCGAGGAACTTCACGGCGTTCTTGTTCGTCGCGTCGAGCTCGACCGCCTTCGCATAAGCCGCCAGCGCACCGGCGCGGTCGCCGTTCTTCACCAGCGCCTCGCCGTAGCTGTCGTACACGTTGCCCGACGCCGGGAACAGGTCGACGTTCCACTTCAGCACGGCGAGCGCCTCGGGCAGCTTGCCGGCCTTGCCGAGATAGCGGTAACCGAGGCCGTTCAACTGGCCCTCGTCGACGTAGAGGCCGGCAAACTGGTTCGCCTGGAGCTCCACGAACTTCGCCTGCGCGGCGGCGAGGCCGGCGGTGTCGATCGTCTCCTGCAGCAGGTCCGCCAGCGCCTGGCCCTTGAGCTCCACGAGCTCGACCTCGAAGCGCAGCGTCGCGTTGGCCGGGATCGGGCCGCGCGGCTTGTCGCCGTAGGCGAGCTCCGCGGGGATGACGAAGACGGCCTTGTCGCCGACGTGCAGCAGCGCGAAGCCCTCGTCCCAGCCCTTGATCACCTGCTTGCGGCCGAGCGAGAAGGCGAAGGGCTTGCCGTCCGCCTTGCGCGTCGTGTCGAACACCGTGCCGTCCGGCAGCGTACCGGTGTAGTGCGCGATGACCACCTGGCCGGCCTGCGGCGCCGGGCCGTCGCCGTGGGCCGTGATGGCGTACTGCAAGCCAGAGGCTGTCGTCGTTAAGGCCGGGGTCGTGTCGGCCCGCAGCAGGCTGCCGGAAACCGCCGCGATCCAAGCAAGGCAAAGGAGGAGTTTTTTCATGGGAACGATCAGGTTTCACCACAGAAAACACGGAACACACAGAAGGCAACAGAGGGTATCGAACGGTGGTCTCCTCGTCATTTCGCGGTGGATCGAGTGTCCTCGCTCGACCGCTCCCTGCGCCGGGCGGGACCGACATGCGCCGCCCCTGCCCATGGGCCATTTGTCCCAAGGACCGGACTTGCCGCGCGGCGCGCCCCCCGTTTCCTCCCAATGGCCCATAGCCGGACATGCGGCAAACGGGTAGAATTCCCTCCGTCCCCTTCCCCCATGCTTATTTCCCCCGAATCCATCGCCCCGTTGCCGGAGATTTTTTCCGCGATCGGCCACACGCCGTTGCTCCGCCTGCACTTCGCCGCGGAGGGCTTTACCGTTTACGCCAAGGCCGAGTTCCTCAACCCCACCGGCTCCATCAAGGACCGGCTCGCCCTCGCCATCCTCATCGACGCCCGCGCCCGCGGCCTGCTCCGGCCGGATTCCACCATCCTGGAATGCACCAGCGGCAACACCGGCATCTCCCTCGCCATGGCGGGCGCCGCCCTGGGTTATCGCGTGCGGATCCTGATGTCTGAAAACGCCAGCCTGGAACGCCGGCACCTCCTGCGGCATTTCGGGGCGGAGATCCAGCTCTTCAAACCCGTCCGCGGCTACCTCACCGGCATCGAACTGAGCCGCGAGCTGGCGGCGGCCGACCCGCGCATCTTCCTGCCGCGCCAGTTCGAGAACCCGCTCAACGCGCGCGACCACGAGGAGAACACCGGTCCGGAAATCATCACCCAGATCGCCGGGCGCGTGGACGCGTTTGTCAGCGGTTACGGCACCGGCGGCACGCTCACCGGCTGCAGCCGGGCGCTGCGCCGCCACAATCCGGCGGTGAAGATCGTGGCGATGGAGCCGGCCGAGGCGGCCCTGCTCTCCGGCGAATCACCCTGCTGCCACGGCATCGAGGGGGTGGCCGGCGGCTACGTGCCCCCGTTGCTCGACCGGACGGCCATCGACCGGGTCGTCAAGGTCTCCAGCGCCGACGCGCTGGCGATGACGCGCCGCCTGGCGCGGGAATTCGGCCTGATGGTCGGCACCTCTTCCGGCGCTAACATCTGCGCCGCCCTGCAGGTCGCCCGCTGGCTCGGCCCCGCCGCCCGCATCGCCACCGTCCTGTGCGACCGCGCTGAGCGCTACTACTCCACCAGCCTTTTCTCCGCGCCCGCCCCCGCGCCGGAACCCGAAGTGGCGTATGCGATCGGCATTTGAAATAAACGCCGCCCTCCCTACTCTCACCCCCGGATGAAACTCCCCCGCCTCGGCCTGTCCTCCGTCCTCTGTCTCCTGTCCCTCTGGCTATTGCCCCTCTGGCTCCAGGCCGCGCCGGGACCCGTGCGCAAGGGCGCGGTGCAGGCGGAGTTGGTCGCCCCCTACAAGGGCATCCAGCCGGGCCAGACTTTCCGCGTCGCGCTGAAACTCGACCACGACGAACACTGGCACAGCTACTGGATCAATCCGGGCACCGGCTACCCCACGTCGCTGAAATGGAAGCTGCCCGAGGGCTTCACCGCCGGCCCGATCATTTGGCCCACGCCCCACGTCGTAAAGGACACGCGCGGCCAGGTCACCGGCAACGGCTATGAGGGCACCGCCTTCCTGTTCGTCGATATCACGCCGCCGGCGAACCTGCCCACGGGCACGCCGGTGACACTGCGCGCCAAGGCCGACTGGCTCATGTGCAGCGAGGTCTGCATGCCGGGCGCCGCTGACCTCGAACTCACGCTCGACGTCAGCGCCGGCCAACCCGAACCCGACATGTCGATCGCCCGGCGCTTCAACAACGCCGCCGCCGACCTGCCCCAACCGCTCGAAGGTTGGACCGCCTCGGCGACGCGCCAGGGCCAGGTCATCACCTTCAAGCTCACGCCGGCCGCCAAGCCCAACAGCCACCGCCCCGCGCAACTGCACCTCTTCGACAACGCCGGCGTCCTCGACTACGCCGCCCCGCAGCCGCTCACCGAGGAAAACGGCGCGCTCGTGCTGACCCTGCCGATCGCCAAGGACGCCGAACCCGACGTGTCCCGCCTCGCCGGCATCCTCGTCGCCTCCGACGGCTGGGGCGGCACGACCCCCAGTCACGGCGCAACGTTCGATGTTTCGATCGGCACCCAGCCCCAATCCACTCCGCAGTCCGCGATCACCACTCCGCAATCTTCCGGCTCTCAGCCCCTTGCCTCGCCGAAGCCTGGCGAAGGCGGGTCAGCTCTCAGCTCTCAGCCAAACACTCAGGTTTCAGGTTTCAGGTCTCAGGTTTCCGCACCGCCAGCTGCCGGCCTGGCCGGCACGCTTTTGCTGGCGGTGCTCGGCGGCCTCATCCTGAACCTCATGCCGTGCGTGTTTCCCGTGCTCGGCATCAAGGTGCTCGGGTTTGTGAACCAGTCGGGTCACGACCGCGGCAAGGTCGTGGCGCACGGCCTCGTGTTCTCGCTCGGCGTGTTGCTCTCGTTCTGGGTCCTCGCCGGCCTGCTGCTCGCCCTGCGCGCGGGCGGCTCGCAGCTGGGCTGGGGCTTCCAGCTGCAATCGCCCGCCTTTGTCTTCGGCATGGCGGCCTTCCTGCTGGTGTTCGCGCTCAATCTCAGCGGCCTGTTCGAGGTCGGCCTCTCCGCCACCGCGGTCGGCGGCAAGCTGCAGATGCAGTCGGGCTACGGCGGCTCGTTCTTCACCGGCGTGCTCGCCACGCTCGTCTCCACCCCGTGCAGCGCGCCTTTCCTCGCCCCCGCCCTCGGCGCCGCGCTGGCGCTGTCCGCCGGCGAATCCTTCCTCGTCTTCACCGCGATCGCGCTCGGCCTGTCCGCGCCGTACCTGCTATTGTCGATTTTCCCGGCGGCCGTGAAAATCCTGCCGCGCCCCGGCGCGTGGATGGAGACCTTCAAGCAGCTGATGGCCTTCCCGCTCTACGCCACGGTCGGCGCGCTGCTGTGGGTGCTGGCCGGGCAGACCAAGGACAACGACTACGCCCTCCTCTTTATCGTGTTTGGCCTCGTGCTCATCGCCATGGCTGCGTGGGTCTACGGCCGCTTCGCCAAGGCCCCCGGCCGCCTCGCCGCCGCGCTGCTCGTCGCCGGCGGCATCTGGCTCGGCTGGCCGCGCGATGCCGCCGCCGCGCCCACCACTGCATCCGGCTACGCCGTGAAGTGGGAGCACTGGAGCCCCGAGGCCGTCGCCGCCGCGCGCGCCGCGGGCCGCACGATCTATGTCGATTTCACCGCCCGCTGGTGCGCCACCTGCCAGACCAACAAGGCCGCCGTGTTTACGTCGGGCGACGTGCTCGCCGCGCTGGAGAAAGGCAAGGTGCTCCTGCTGAAAGCCGACTGGACCAGCCGCGACCCTGCGATCACGGAGGAACTGGCGAAGTGGAACCGCTCCGCCGTGCCGTTCAACCTGGTCTACACGCCCGGCCAGGACCAGCCGGCCGTGTTGCCCGAGCTTCTTACTCCCGGTATCGTCGTGGAAGCACTGGCCAAGGCGGGCAAATAGTCCGCCGCCGCCAGCGGGCGCAGCGGGTTCAGTCGAGCGCCTGTTGCGGTTCCCGCAGGCTGGATGCACCCAGGACGATCGTTTCGCCCAGGGAATGCACCGGCAGCTGCGTCACGTGGCTGACTTCGGGCATGTCCCGCAAACGGTCCGCCAGCAGCGAGGCCCAGTTCGCATCCGCTGCCTTGAGCAGCACCCAGAATTTCGCCACGCCGCTGCCCGGCGGGCACGACGAGACGAGGGATTCGGGAATGAGCTGGTACTCACCCAGGATGGTGGCGACGCGAATCAAAATTGCCCCGTCGCCGTTCCGGATCCGGGCATCGAAGGTGATTTTCCGTTTCATGGGTTCGCAATGGCGGGCGCCGCGGACGCCCGTCCGGGAACCGGGAGCGAGTCCGTTCCGTCCGCCGGGCCCTGCCGGATTTCGATCGGCAGGTTCTTCCGCCCCAGCCGCACGAACGTGACGGAATGACGACCCGGTTCGCACCCATTTCGCCGCGCATACGCCAGCAAACGCGCGGGCGTGTTCGGCTTCATTCCGCCCGGATCGGCGGCGATCAGGCGGGCTTCGCCGGCCGCCCCCAACAACAACCGCACGCCCACCCGGCAGCGACGCGTGCAGAGGTCGGCGAACGCGAATTCCCGCAGGCCGGCGGCCCAGGCAATCTGGGGGCAGAGCACCAGAACCGGCGCGCGACCCATCGCTCCCGGCGGCTCGATGCGGGTAAGATTGAGCCGGTCCACCCGGACCGCGAGGCAGGCTCGGTGGCTCATGGCGCGGATGGGCCGGGGCTTTCCGGCCGGAAGTTGCCCAAGCCGCCGCCGGCACCGTCCGCCCAAGGCGACACGGATGCCGGCGGCGGCCGACACAACTGACGCTTTCTACTATGGCAATCGAACAAGGCCGAAGAAGGGCCCTGTCCAAAGGGGAAGGAGCCAGCGTCGCCTGGCCGGCGGCAGAACGGATGCGGGGCGCAGCTCATTGCCGAATACTCCGGGCCAGCAGCCGCTCGTACGGCCAGAGCAGGAATCGCGGCACCGGAAAGCGGCCGGACCGCGTCAGGTGGGTGATGCCGGCATGAGGCAGGTCGGTGAGAACCGCATCCAATTGCGCCGGGGTCGCGCACACCTCGATCACAATCACATCGCGCTCCCGCATCACCACCGAACCGCGGTGGCGGCGGCAAAAATTGATCGCGAGGATCAGCGTGGTGACGCCCCCGCGCCAGCCCACGATCAGGCGCTCCCGTTCGGTTATCTGCATTTTTCCGTGCATCGGGGTTCCGTGGCCGAGCTTCATCAGGGGGCGCCTGAAACGGCCGGCCCGGCTTTCTCTTCCGGCAGGCTGACAAAACTGCCCCGGCGCGCCGCGCCGAGATACTGTTTCGCCAGGGCATCGAGCTCCGCCTTGGAGATACCCTCGTTGTCCGCCAGCCGCGTGCGGCACCAGTCCAGCACGATGGGTTTTTCCTGCGCGCGCGCCAGCACGGCGCCCAGCCAGTAGCCGTTGGTCCGCACACTTTCCCGCAGCATGGTCAGGATGGGTTGTTTCGCCCGCTCCAGTTCCTCCTCCGTCACCCCGTGCTCGCACAGGTCCGCCGCCAGGTCCTGCACCACGGCGGCGATTTTCCCGGCTTGGGCCGGCTCCACGGTCAAGTCCGCCCGCAGGTAGCCATAGCCGGTGTAGGTGTCGCTCGGTACGCTGACGGCGTCGGGGCTGTAAGCTCCGCCGATTTCCTCGCGCACCTTCACCCGCAGCCGGTCGGCAAAGATGCTGGCCAGCAACTGCAGCCGGCGCACCACGTGAATGTCCGCCGCATCGGTCGTCGGCCAGTAAAGGGCGAGCACTCCCTTCGGGATCTTCGTCTCGACCCGATAGTCGCGCGCGATGGCCGCGGCGGGAAATTTCACCTGCCGCTCGGCCGTCAGTGCCGGCCGCGGGGCCCGGGCGGGCAGCGCGCCCAGCGTGGCGGCCACGGCGTCGATGGCGGCTTCCAGGTCGAAGTCCCCGACGAGGGCCACTTCGAGCGGCCCTTGTGCGAGCTGCGGATTCAACCAGGCCCGGACTTCCGCCGCCGTGCGGCCCAGCATGGCTTCGCGCGCCGGCAGGCCGAAACGCGGATCGCCGCTGGCGAGCAACCGCGGCACCTCGCGGTGCAGCGGCCCTTCGACCGAATGGTCCAGGCTGTTGTAGAACTCCTCGATCCCCTTCTCCGCCTGCCGCAGCGCTTCCGGCCGGTAGCCGGGGTCGGTCAGGTACGCGGCCAGGAGCTGGCATTGCAGCCGCAGGTCCTCCCGGTCGGTGGCTGCGCCCAGTTGGAAGGCGTCGCTGCCGGCCGAAAAACTCGTGCTCACCGTCCGGCCCGCGAGGATCTGCTGCAGCTCATCGGCGCTGTGCTTCCCCAAGCCGCCCGGCAGAAAGATGGCTTGCGCCAAAGCCGCGAGGCCCGGTTGGTCCCGGGGTTCGGTCAACTGGCCGGTGCCGACCCGCAGGCCCAGGTGGATGCGGTTGGCCTCGAAAGCGGTGGGTTTGAGGTTGAGGCGCACGCCATTGGCAAACTCCACCTGCGTGATGTCGAGGTCGGCGACGTGCGTGCGCTTCGCCACCCGGCCCGCCGGGCCGAAATCCGTGTAGGCAAACTTCGCCTCCGCTTTTTCCGCAGGCGCCGTGACGGTCACGGCGCGCGACGCGGCGTACGCCGCCTGCAGCGCCGCGCTGGTGTCACCGTCGATCCGCGCGTTGCCCGCCACGAACAGGCTGCGCCCGGACGCGGACCAGGCCTCGCGCAAGGCCGCGACGCAATCCTCCGGTGTCACCCGCGCCAGCGCCGGCAGGAACAGCGCCTGGTCGGCCGCCGGCGACGTGAACACGCTCCGGTTCACAATGCTGCCGATGATGTCGGTGGCCACCTCCGGGGAGCGGCGCGTCGGCGCGGTGCGGACGGACTGCTCCAGGACCTGCTGGAAATTGGCCGCCGCCTCGCGCAGTTCCGCCGGTTGGAAGCCATGCCACAACGCCCGCCGCAATTCCTGCTCGACCGCCGCCAGCGCCGCCGGCCACTGGGCCGGCTGGCACTTCACATCGATCCCCGCCTGGCGGAAAAAATCGAAGGATTCGCCGGCCACGGCCTGGGCGGAAATGAACGGCGCACTCTCCTGCTGCGCGAGCACGGCCAGCCGGCGGTTCAGCATGGCGATCGCCAGCGACCGCGGCAGCTCGGCGAGCCGCTTGGCCGCGGTGTCGGGCTCGTGGGCGTACGGCGTCACCGATGCGAGCGAAACGGTGGTGACCGCAGCCTCGGGCTCGAAATGGAATTTCACCCGCAACCCGTCGGCCGCCGGCACGGCGCCGAGCGCCGGGGCCTCGCGCGCGGGCGCGCGGGCCGCCAGGGCGGGAAAGGCCGCCGCGATCTGCCGCTCGACCTCCGCCGCGTCGAAGTCCCCGACGGCCACGACGGCCATCCGCTCCGGGCGGTACCACGTGTTGTAGAAGTCGACGAACTCGCCCCGCGGCGCGTGCGCGATGACGGCCTCCTCGCCAATGGGAAAACGCGAGGCTACCCGCGTGCCGGCGAGCACGAACTGGTATTCGGCGAGCGAGGCGCGGTACTCCACCGAATCGCGCGTGCGCTTCTCCGAGAGAATGATGCCGCGCTCGGCGTCGATTTCCTTTTCCTGCAGCAGCAGCCCGCCGGCATAGTCGCCCAGCACGTGGAAGCCCTCCGCCAGCGTGGCCGGGCGCGTGTCGGGCAGCTCCAGCATGTAGACGGTGTGGTCGAACGACGTGTAGGCGTTGGTGTCGCCGCCAAAATTCATGCCCATCCGCTGGAAGAAATTGATCAGCGTGCCCGCGGGGTAATGCGTGCTGCCGTTGAAGGCCATGTGCTCGAGAAAATGGGCGAGCCCCCGCTGCGACTCCGTTTCCATGAACGAACCGGCCAGGACCACCAGCCGCAGCGACGCGCGACCCTTGGGCTCGGCGTTGGCGCGGACGACGTAGCGCAGGCCGTTGGGCAGCGTGCCGTAATGCGCCGCCGGATCGGGCGCGAGCTCGGCGGCGGCAGGCGCGGCACCCGGCGCCGCGGCGCGGGCCGCCGGGCGGGAGGCCAGGCCGAGCACGGCGGTGAACAAGGCAAGGAAGCGGAAGAATTTTGGCAGCATGAGGAAGGATCGCAAAGGACGCCGCCCCGGCCGGGCCCCGGCGTCCGGGGTCGTGTGGTTCGCCGCGGTGGGGCCCGGCGCGGGCGCAAAAATCCCAGGGCCCGGCGGCCCGCTCAAACCGCCAGTATGGTGATTTTGAACCATGCCGGGCTGGCGGCGGCCCCCGCCGGTGGCCCCGCGGTGGTCGTCCCGCCGGTTCCGGCCCCACTGCCGGCTGCGCTCCGGCACGGACGAAAGCGGCGCCTCCGGGGGCAGGACCCAGGCAAAATTCCCGCGCGCGCTCATGCTTCCTCGGAAACGGACCCGACCCGGTCGGGAAACCCGCGGCTTGCGAGATAGGTTGCGCACAGGCGGAGCGCGCGGGCCACGTGGTGCTCCACCGTGCGCCGGCTGATGCCGAGCTGGCCGGCGATCTCCCGGTGGGACAGGCCCTGGAAACGGTACAGCTCCAGGACCTGCCGGCAGCGCGGGGGCAGGTTCGCGATGGCCTCCCGGAGCAGCTGCAGTTCGTGGCCCCGGCACGCCAGCTCCGACGGATGCGGCCGTTCGTCGGCAATGAGGGAGACCGCGGCGAACGTGGCGCCCTCGTCCAGCCGCGCGACCCGCTTGCGCCGCAACAGGTCGAGCGCGAGATTGCGCGCGGTGATGAAGAGGAAAGCGCGGGTCGAGCGGATGGATTGCGTCGCGCTTGCCCGCATCAGCCGGAGATAGGTTTCCTGGATGACATCATCCACATCCGGCAGGGAGGAAAACCGGCTGCGCAAATAACCGCGCAGCTGCGGCTCGTGCGGCTGGATCTGTGAGTGGAACCATTGCCGCGGCCCGGCCGCCGGCGCCGGCAACGTCTCCTCCACCGGGGCCGGGGACATTGCGGGAAGACATTGGATTTCCAAGACACTCATATTAAAACTCCCGCCTCACCACACCGGCCAGCTTTGCGTTCCCGCCGGGAGGCGCGCAAAGGGTCCGGGCGCGGGAGGATCGCCCGGGCGCGGGTTGCCCAGGTAATCGGTATCGATCGTCAACGGGCTCCCGTCCGGATTTTCGAATCCCTCCTCGGGCACCACGGCCCGGCCCAGGAGCGCGGTCGTGACGGTTTTGGTTTTAAAACCAGTGGGAAGGCCGGGCGCCGTCAGCGTGAGGGTGACGCCACTGCCCTGCTCCACCAGGCGAATCGCGGGCTCGAAACCGGCCTGGACCTGAAAGCCCGTCTCGCTCTTCAGATTCACGGCACCCCGCAGGTAAACATTGCCCCCGGCCTGAACCGGCAGGGCGGCATGGTCGTACAAGGCGAGTCCGTAGCCGGAATCGGCATCGACGGCATCGTGCGGCAGGTAGTCGGTTTTCTTGAAAACCTCCCCGTTGCCGACTCCGACGAAGACATTGTTGAAAAAGCGGTTGTCCCCGCCGCGGATGTTTTCGATCCGCACGAACTCGGTCGAGTGCGCGCGGAAGAACGGCGTCTTCCGGGCCTGCGGGGCGCGCGACACCAGGCCCGCGATCAGGTTGTGCACGTAGGCGCCACCCTGGGACCAGTCCTTGATGGCAAACCCCGAAAGCAGGAGGTTGTTGTCGGCGAGGTACGGCCCGTGGTCGACCTCGGGAAAGAAGTCCACGTAGTCGTTCTCGTAACAGAGATTCCCGCTCACCCGCGTGCCTTGCGCCATCCAGTCGAGCCAGATGCCGATGTAGGCGTTGTGGACGCGATTGTGCCGGATGAGCACGTCGATCGCGCCGTGGATCTTGATGCCGGCGATCTCCGCGCCCCAGTACGGGCGGTACGTGTAGATGTCGTAGACGTGGTTGTCCTCGATCCGGCTGAACGCGGCCCCGAAGCTGCCGCAGATGCCCGCCGCGCCACACTGGAAGATCGTATTGCGCCGGACCAGGTGGGAGCCGATGTGCGCCTCGTTCCATCCGGCGGCGATGACGCGGTGGACCATTTCGTTGTAGTCCACGCCGTTGTTTCCGGTCTGGCGGTCCTTGCCCAGGGTGAGGCCCACGCACTTCGACTCGCTGATCACATTGTCCTCGATGATCCAGCCCTTGCTCCAGTTGGTGCCGACCAGGCCCACCTGCTCCGCGGTGGGCGCGGCCCACTGGGTCGCCGCCTGGCTCAGGTGAAATCCGCGCAGGGTGATGAAGTTGCAGCCGGTCTGCCCGGGATAGAAACAGGTTTCCCGCACCGAAATCTCGACTTCGTCCCGGCTGGGATCGCGGTTCTGGAAGTTCGCGTAGAGGGTGACGGACTCGCGGTCGCCCGTGCAAAACCACACCCACGCCGGGTCCGCCGGATCACGCATGTCCGGGGTCGGCCGGGGATCGGTCACCTGCGCGAGCGTCTTCACCTCGCGCAGCGCCCGGCCGTTGACGAAGACCCCGCCCAGGTGAAGGCCCTCGCCGAAGTACCAGTCGCCCTTGATCAGCTCGCGATACGGATTGAAGGCGCCGAAGAAGGAATTCGGGAGCGTCACCTTCCAGACCCCGGGGGAAAACCGCTCCCAGCCGCGAACGATCTCCGAACCCTTGATGACCACGTTCTCGCCGGCGGCTGCCTGGTAGGTGATCCGCCGGTCCGCGGACGTGCCGCCGCGCGGCGGATTCACCCGCTCGCGATACGTGCCCCCATGGACCGTCACGATGTCGCCCGGCTGCGCCGCGCGCGCCGCCGCGGAGATGGTGCGGAACGGGCGCGCCGGCGATCCGGCATTCGCGTCATCGCCGCTGACCGCGACGTGGTATTCCCCCGCGGCAACGCGAGCCGGCATTGCCATCAAGCATACGATTGCCGCGAGCATTGTCTTCATGCCGAAAAAGTTCGTTCGCACAAACGATGCTCGGCCCGGCGCGCGACGATACCAACGACCCAAAATGTTCCTTTTGGCATAGCCGGCAGGCTTGTGCGATTCCCGGGGGGCATGGCGTCGGAGGGGGCGCTGGTGGTGATGGGAAGGGGCGGTGGGGCCCGGGCGGCAGGCCGGCGACCTCGCGGTCCTGCCGTTTTTCGGGCCGGGTCAGTTCTTGTGCTGGTCGAGATAGCCCTGCAGCGCGTTGCGTTCGTTCTCGGCGATGTTTCCGCCGTATTTCTGCAGATACTCGGTGGCGACCGGCCCGTAGTCGGCCCAGTTCTGGGTGTTGAGGAGATGGATGGCCTTGGCCCGGAGGAAGATCTCCTCGCCGAGGGCGCCATAGGGTTTCACCTTCTGCGCCATCGTCGCCCAGTCGGGCTTCGGGTTGTTGGCGATCAGCGGTTCCATTTCGCCCCGGAAGATCATGTTCATCGTGGCTGCCCGATATTCGGCCGCACCCATAACCCGGCTGAACTGTTCCGGGTTGTCCGTCATGAGCTTGATGCCGGCGTCCTGGGTGCTCTGGGTGAACTGGACCACGAGCCGGACATCATCGTCGCTGAGCGGCTGCTTCAACCCGGCGATCAGGTTGTTGGCCGCCCGCGCCCCACCCGACTTGTCGCCGACCACGGCGGCCATCATTGCGAGGGTCTTGAGGAACTGCGTGTCGCGTTTGCCGTCGATGTATTGCTGGAGCATGCGCGAATAGCGCACGCCCGGATCGGTGAGGTCCGCATCCTGCGCGGACACGTTTGGCAGGGTGCCGATCGCCGGATTCAGCGGCGCGTGGATTTTCCGGAGCGCGGCGAACGGAATTTTGACCACCTCGCGATCATAGGTCATCAACCCGTTTTCCTCGCCTTCCACATCAAAGGGCTGCGTGTAGATCGAGCCGGCAAGGCCCTCCTTTTCGAGGATCTGCAGGTTTTGGTTCAAGATCGTATATTTTCCCAGCAACTGCGAGGGCGTCACCTGGACATAGCCCCAGCTTTTGTTGGCCAGCCACTGGTGATCGGGGATGAAGACGCCGATGCCGCCGAATTCGCCCAGGATCCTCACCCGGCCTTCGGCCGCCGGCGCGTTCCTCGGGTCGGGATAGGAATGCACGTCGGCAATATCGCTCGACACCCAGGCATTCGGGGACGGGCTACGCAGCTGCTCGTCCACCCACAACAATTCGCCCGAGTGCCCATTCACCAGGCGCGACGGATCCGTCGCCTTCACCCACTCCGTCAGCCGCTGCTGGTCGTAGGCGCCCCACTTCTCGTTAAACAGCACCCACAGCGCGATCGACGGGTAGTTGTGCAGTTGGGCCAGCATTTCCTTGCCCTGCTTTTCGAAGGCCGTCTTCGCCCCGTCGGGCAGACCCTGGGGAGGGTTCACGAAATCCTGCCAGACGATCATGCCCAATTTGTCCGCGTGATAGTACCAGCGGGCGGGCTCGATTTTGATGTGCTTCCGGATGGTATTAAATCCCATCGCCTTGATCGCCTCGAGGTCGAACTTCAGCGCCTCATCCGTCGGCGCCGTCATCAGGCCGTCCGGCCAGAAGCCCTGGTCCAGCGTCCCCAGGTGGAACACATATTTATTGTTCAGGAGAATCCTCTCGTGGCCCTGCGCATCCTTTCCGACCGAAATCTTGCGCATGCCGAAATAGCTTTTCACCTCGTCGACCGCCTTGCCGTCCCTCACCAGCTTTACCGTGAGGTTGTACAGGAAGGGATTGTCCGGTGACCACAGCTTCGGGTTTTTGACAGGCAGCTTCAACGTCTCGCCCGCCTGGCCGGTGATGGTCCCGGCTTTCGTCGCCCCATCCAGCGCGGTGATCTCCACCGCGCAGCCAGCGGGGGCCTTGACGGCTATGCTCAGCAGCGACTGGTCGACGTCCGGCGTGAACGTAAGCTTCTCGATATAATCGGCCGGGACCTGCTCCAGCCAGACCGTCTGCCAGATGCCGGACGACGGCGTGTAGTAAATGTTGGCGGGATTGCTGACCTGCTTGCCGTGCGGGTAGACGCCGTATTCGGTGGGGTCGAAAACCTTCACCACCAGCTCGTTCTTCCCGTCCTGCAACGCCGCGGTGATGTCGAAGGAAAATTCCGTGTAGCCGCCGGCGTGCTTGCCGATCTCTTTGCCATTCACGAAAACGGTCGCCTCGTTGTCGACCGCACCAAAGTGCAGCAGGGTCTTTCCCGGTGTGCCCGCCTTGAATTCGATCGAGCGCCGGTACCAGAGGTTCTGATCCGGCCGCAGTCGTTTTTGCACCCCCGACAGCGCTGATTCCAGCGGATAGGGAACGAGGATCCGGCCCGCAAACGCGGCCGGCTGGGTCGCGCCCCGCGGCGTAATCGCATATTCCCAGAGGCCGTTGAGATTGCTCCAGTTCTCGCGCGTCATTTGCGGACGCGGATATTCCTTCAGCGCGTTGGTTGGGGAAACGTCCTTCGCCCAGCGGGTCACCAGGGCCACCGGCGCGGGTTTCCAATCGGGGGTGACGTCGGCCGCCACGACGAGGGCCGGAAGAGCGAGCGCGGCGAGAATGGGTATTGGTAATTTCATGGTTTGTTGGGGTCGGTGAATTGAGGAAAACGACATGGGCTTTGCCGGCGTCACGGAGTGAGCAGGCCGCGGGAGCGCAGCCATTCCTCCGCGCGCCGCGTCCATTCCGAAGCGGTGCCGAAGCCGGGCAGCAGCGCGATGCCGTGCTGCCCGCGTTCGTAAAGGTACATTTCCGCCGGCACTTTGGCGCGAGTCAGGGCCAGGTAGAACCGGATGCTGTTCTCCGCCGGCACGATGGGATCGTCCTGCGAGTGGATCAGCAAAGTCGGTGGCGTGGCCGGGGTCACCTGCTTCTCCAACGACATCAGATCCACCAGGGCGTCGTCCGGGGCGGTCCCGATGAGCGATTCGCGCGAACCCATGTGCGTGACCCCCTCCTCCATCGTGATGACCGGATACAGCAGCATCAGGAAATCCGGCCGCGCGGCGACCGCATCGAGCGCGGCGCCGGTCTTCCCCTCGGGCCGGTCGAACAAGGTCCCGGCCGAAGCCGCCAAGTGCCCGCCGGCGGAACTGCCGATCACGCCGATCCGGCGGGGCGAAATGCGAAGGTCCGCGGCCCGGGAACGCACCAGGCGAATCGCCCGCAGGACATCCTGCAAGGGAGCATAGGTGCCTTCGCGGCCCAGGCGGTATTCCAGCACGAAGGCGGTGATGCCCAGCGTGCCCAGCCAGCGCGCATACTGGTCGCCTTCGCGCTCCGTCGCCAAAAATCGATACGCGCCGCCCGGACAAACAATGACCGCGGTGCCATTGACCCGGTCGCTCACCGGCGCGTAAACCCGCAACGCCATCGCGGGCGCGCCGGCCGCCGGCGCGTTGGGAACGCCTTCGGGCCACAAGGGGATGCTCGCCGGCAGCGGCGGCGGTTGTCCGGGGGCGGCGGCCGGGGCGGCGCGGCTCACCGCCGCGGCCAGCAGCGCACAAACCCAAAACTTCATCGTCTGGATCTTGATTTTCATGGTGCGGGACGGCCGGTTCGGCCGGCGACCTGGCTTTTCAGCCCGTCGATCGAAAACTTTGTTGCGGGAGCCCCGCCACGGTCCGTCGTTGGAAAGTGCATGCGCATCCTTTACTGGTTGCTGAAAATTCCCCACATCCCGGCCAGCACGAGTCCGAGGAGGATCAAGGTGGCGAGAAGGAGGAATGCACCGGTGCGGTGCAGGGGTTTGAGTTGAAGCCACATGATCAAGCCGGTCAGGGTCCAGAAACAGATCGACACGGCGACCAGGTCCGCGAGCAACGCCCACGCGACCCGGACCCAGGGCCCCGCCGCATACTTGCCGGAGTCTTTGTGCAGGCGGCCAAGGAAGGACAGCGGCGACAGGGGCGGCATGGGTTGGGCCCGGATTTCCCCGGTGTTCGGATCGAGGTGGACGCGGAAGCTCCGTCCTCCCTGCTCCGCCCTGAAGAGAAGTCCGGGCAGTCGCGGGGCATTCACCTCGCGGACGGTGGGATCGGCCTGGCGGATCATGGGGGCGAGTTCCGCCCGCAGGTTTTCCTTCGCGGTCTCATCCAACATCGGATCCATCTGCAACTCCACCGGCTCCATGCTGAGATCGGGCGTCGGTGGTGCCGGGGTGGGCATTCGGAAGATTCTTCCGGTTTGCGTCACCGGATTGATCGTGCCCCCGCCGCTGGTGCCCGCCTCCCAGGTGATCGGCAGGAATACCTGTCCCTCCCAGCGGGATGAACCCGCCGTGAGGACGTAGCCCGGCTCACCCGGGCGGTTCAGGACGGCCATCACTTTCCGCGCCCATTCGTCCGCCTCCGGCCACCGGGCCAGGGCGGTGGAGGTCCACGCCGCGGCCGGCAGTTCGATCTGCACCGTCGGCGGGGCGGGCGGAGCCTTGGGCAGGGAGACAAACCAGGCCTGATGATGAAAATAGAAGCCGGTCGCCCCGAAGGTCAGGATCCACGGAGCCATGAAGAGTCCGAGAAAGAGATGCGCGCGGCGCACCCATTTCATGAATCCACCCGCCGCGGGCGCAGGAAAGGTCGATTCGGTCGCGGGGGATTTCATGGGCCGTTTTTCACGAGCGCTCGTCCGGGGCCGCCGCCGGCAGCGTGAGTCCGTAGTATTGCAGGGTGCTGCCTTCGATGCGGCGAAGATTGGCGAGGGAGCCCTGCAGATTCAGCCGGGCCTGCAGTTCGCTCACGCGGGCGTTCTCGAGGTCGTTTTGCGCGAACAGGACCAGCCGGCTCGTCGTGAGGCCTGACTTGAAGCGCGCGCTTTCCACTTCGTACTGCTGGAGGCTGGACTGCGTCGCGAGCGCGGCGATCTTCACCGCCTCGAGGTTGGTGGCGATATCCCGCACGGCGCCGCGGACCCGTTGGAGGATCGACTGCTCGAGTTGCTCCACGCTCAGGCGCTGCTGCTCGAGGCCGGCCCGGGCCTGGCGGAGCCGGGCCTTCTCCGCGCTGCGTCCCCACGGGTAACTGACCGAGAGGCCGGCCTGCCAGGAACTGTTGTCCCGCGCCAGCGAGCCCCCCAAGGCGCTGTTGCTGCTGGCGCCGTTGCCGTTGAACCCCACCGCCAGATCCAGGGCGAGCGCCGGCTTGAGCCCGTCCTTCGCCGCCGCCACGTCGAGTTCGGCCAGTTCGAGCGACGCCTGCGCGGTGCGAAAGTCGGGTTGGTTTTTTTTTGCCAGGGCAAAGGAGGCTTCGACCGACGGGACGGAGACGGCCCCGGCATCGACCAATTGCACGGGGCCCAGCAACTGGTCGAACTCGAAGCGGCCGATGAGCGCGAGCAGGGCATCCTCGGCGGCCTTGACGGCATTCTCCGCCTGCAGGACCCCCTGCCGGCTGCTGGCCAAACCGACCTCGGCCTGCAGCACATCGAGCCTGGTCGCAACCCCGGTGGCGGCTTTCGTCCGGGCCTCGAGCAGGAGCCTTTCCGACAGACCCAGGCTGGCCTTGACCACCGCCAGGTGCTCGCGGGTGCCGGCCAGTTGGTAATAGGCGTCTTCCGTCGCGAGCACCGTGTCGAGGGCGCTGCTTTCGTAGCTGCGCTGGGCATTGTCGACGCCCACCTCCGCGCGGCGGATGGGGGCCAGGTTGATCGCCGAACCCGCTCCCTGCAACAGGGGTTGCTGCAGCGAAACCGAGAGATCCGAGGCATACGCCGGATTGAGCGACGAAAACGCCGGGTTGATCGCCGAACGGTTCAAGTTGGTCCCAAACGTCACCGTGGCCCCGGTCGGCAGCCGCTCCGACACGCTGAACGACGTGTTCATGCCGTTGCTGCGCGTGCCGTCTTCCGTCCGATTGCCACTCTGCGAAGCGCTCGCGGACAAGGTGGGCTTGAAGGTGCTTCGCGCCGCGACCAACGAGTCCGCGGCGATGCCTGGGCCATAACCCTGGATGGCCATCGTGTAGCCGCGCTCCAGCGCCCGCCGGATGCATTCGACCAGGGTCAGCGGGGCCGCCTTGGGGCCGCCCGGGGCCGCAGCCGCAACCGGGGCCGGCTCGACGGCGGCCGATCCGGGCAGCGCCAGAACCGCCAGCAGGCCGCAAACGAAGTGAAGAATACGCGGTTTCATGATTATTCGTGCCGCAGGGCTTCAATGGGATCGAGCTGCGCGGCCTTCCGCGCCGGGTACCAGCCGAAGAACACGCCGATCGCGACACAGGAGAAAAATGCGACGATCACCGCCTCGCTCGACACGATGGGCTTGAATTTGGCGGCGCCCATCGCCCCCACCATGCGCCCGAGGGTCGGAATGCTTTCCAGATTGGCCAGCGACCAGATGCCCCCGACCCCCAGGAGAATGCCGAGCACCCCGCCGACGAGGCTGAGCATGACCGCTTCGGTCA
>Ga0247757_10000176_pt1 | contig 53068 bp, 64 predicted proteins | sample UWRJL126311R4_FD_180929 | JGI IMG/M metagenome (GOLD analysis project Ga0247757, IMG submission 180929) | Plant litter microbial communities from Arlington Agricultural Research Station in Wisconsin, United States - UWRJ-L126-311R-4 | ecosystem: Environmental > Terrestrial > Plant litter >... | reverse complement strand
ACATCCTACTGGCCGAGATCGGCTCCATTGTGGCTTTAGTTTGCACAGTACCCGGAAAAGTTGCATGCGCGTGAGAACATCTCTTTAAATCCGCCCCACCCAAGGGAAATATTATCCACTACGGCTGTGTAGCTCTCCACTAGAGACAATCTACCCAGAGCGTAGTAGTAACACGTTGGCATCTGCTTTTTACCATGTTGCGACTTCTTTATCAATGGCGTGTGAAAAGTCCTTTTTACCTCAAAGAGCTTCCACTTTGTAGCTACCAACGCAGGCATCTCATCCATCTTCTTCATCGTCCATCACGAGTTTCCTAAGGTCCTCGTCTGCCGCCCAGTTAATGCCGCTCCCAACAATGAGACCGGACAGAATCCCCTTCAACGTTCTCATTCGTCGACGCGACTTGTCAACATCTTTCTGGACCGACAATACTCGGTCGCGAAGCTGTGAGTCATCGATGTCTTTGGCTGATATCTCTATCGCTTCTTCTGCTCGTTCTAACAGCTTCTTTGATAGTTCGCGATTATCCTTGTTAGCAGTTATGTTGTCCTGCTCTACGGCACGCAGAGCCAGTGTAGTGGATGCAAGCTTTGAGATTAGCGAGCTGTGCAGCATGGAAACAGCATCGTTTTCAACAACCATGGACAAAATACGTCTATGTAATGTTAACGTTCGTCAGGCACTACGAACTGGCACTGTAGCCACTCACTTCTCTGCATGACTACTAGGACGTTGCTGGCTCGCATAGACAGCTTTACAAACAGGATCCACAGCCAAAGTATTCTGAGTCATCCTGTTTCGAATTTCATACTTTGCCCTGGCCTCCATGGCCTCGCGCTCTGCTCTGATCAGCTGCTTGCGTAATTCGTCATCTGATAGTGCCGAGATCTCAGACTCATGATTCCCTGGCGATGAGTAAGTTGGAACTGAAGCCCGTCACACGCTTTTTTCGATGTGGTGTACCTTTAACCTGAGCTTCAATGAGGCCTTCTTGTAGACCTAGTTCTTGTAACTGATCGTAAAGCTGAAGCACGCGCTGCTCTGTCTCCGAGAATGCGAACGCGTCACTGTGCGGCGTTTGGAGCAAGCTAGAATAGTCGTTTATGCTCGAGGTGATAGGGTCTTTATCTACCATGGTAGTATCTTTCGTAGTCATCGTTGTTGAAAACTGTTTTGAGATGACCTGTTGACGCCTACTGTTCACCTGATCGCGTCGCGCACATGTGTGCTCTATGATGAAAGTCGTCCGGCCCGTGCGCACAATCCCTGCAACGCACGCGCATAAGGCGGTACCTTGTGCCTAGCACTCACGCTCATCGTCTCGAGCTTCTTCCCTTCTCTCAAAAATTGCTTCAGCAAAGACTGGCGCAACTGGACGGCGTCCTGGATGTCGCTTCAGATTGCTGTAGCGCATACGGGCCAGCGCCTGGACGCTGATCCCGTCAGCTTCAACTCGGTCGATACTTTGAAGCAGTGGATCGCGGCAGCAACAGACATCCCCCCCGAGTACCAAATCTTGTTGACACCACGCGGGAGGCACGTAAAATTACAGGCACTGCTCACCGAGGTAACCGAGTCTTGTTTGAATAAAGAGCCCCCATTGACAATCCTCGTAGAGAGAGATATTCGTCTACAACCGCGAGCTCTCCTCAGGTGCTCGGGCTGACATCACCAATGCACCGCTCCCTGATATATACAAACCCGATGATCCACCAGATACGCTTTCGAGTCATACCGATCTGCGAGCATGGCAAACCCTGTTTCAGTCCCGCCGTGACTGGGCCTTTGCCATCCTAGAGAAGGCACTATCCATGTCGCGGGTAGCTTCGCAGACCTTCGCAGAGCAGGTAACCATTGAGAAGAGTACACAGGTTGCCGTGGGTAACCATGACTCACATCTACGGGGATTGGAGCAGAAACACCAGTCGGCAAAAGAGTGGTTCGATGGGGTGGAGAAGGAGGTGTCGGATAACCTGCGAACTTTGGATGTCGATTTTGGGAATCTTAGTACGATGCCGGCGAAAGCAGAATTCATCCAGTTCCTATCCAACGAGGTGCGGTCAGCTCAGGCAATGCAAAATGCTCGCAAAACTCCCAACAAGACAATGATGCTGCAAGAGTTCTTGGATGTCGACGCACTCAAAAAAGCTACCAACACAAGCAAACAAGCCCGAGAATCGTTTAAGCAGCGTATGGCGGACATGGCCACTCAGCTAGAGAAAATTACAGCTGATTATAATGAGTTATTGGGTGCTGCAGGGCAAAGTCAGAGCCGATCCCTTGTAGACGATTCGGAAGAGCCGGTGCGACTATACAATGAGATCGATGCAGTGGCGAAGAAGGTACAATCAGATCTTGAACACGTACTGGAGCTTCCGTCGAATCCAAAGTCGGTTGCTCAAGTTTCCAAGATGGCCCTGCTACATACGCGGAATTTTCTCCCAGCAATCAAAGAGTATTGTATTGAAATGGGTGATTTGGTCCGACGCTCCATTGAGCAAAAAAACTATGCAATTAGGAACGCAGTGGAAAGCATGCGGGGGATTGCCAACATCGAATCTACCATAGCTAGTCTAAGTGCGGAACTCGAAACCATCAGCCTCCCAGACGAAAGTATTGCTGCTTTCGAACTCATATCGCTTGTCGGTAGGCTGCCTTTTGTTTATGGCACCCTCATGGTTGAGTCGGTCCGTAGACGCGAGTGGGTGGAGAAAATGCAAAAAGATACTTCATCGCTTGCAGAAGAAATGGCCACCTACCAGGAAGAGGAAGAGCGACGAAGAAAGAAATGGTTAAAATTAGTTGCAGATGTCGTCAACTTAGAGGCTGTGCAAGGCGCTCCACTTGGTTTCGAAATGAATGTTCAGCCTGAGAAAACCCATTGGCCAGATGTTACGCGCGAAGACCTCCAGCAATACCTCAAAATTTTACAGAGTCTGGAAGGCCAAACCAGCGAGGCTGAGTCATTAAATCAGGCTATCAGGGATTTGGATCGGCCTACAAGACAGCAAATAAAGCGTGCGAAAAATTTTAAGATGGGGAGCGTCCACGAGCCCGCATTTGGTAAACGATCCCAACTAATGCTAAGAGGTGACGACGAACTTCGGGTATCAAGGGAAGTTAATGCTAAATTAGAAGATGAGTTGAAGGGCTTTAAGAGTAGGGTACGACGTTTGGAAGACCTACTACATCGCCAGACTCATGTCAGCCGACTCTCAATTGGTGGGGGCTTGCCCTCTTTCGGACCACAGAGTCCTGCCGATCCATCAACACCAACGATCGAGGCACCTTCACCAGGTCCCTTGGCGGAGCACTCCCGAAGATCATCTGTTTCCTCACGACGTTTTTCTACCAATCAAGGCCAAGACGATAAGCGTCGCATGGTGCGTTTGGAGCAAGAACTGGCGAACGAGAAGGAGGCGCGGGCCAACCTGGAGAAGGAGATTCAGAACAAAAAAGATGAGGACGCAGGCCTACGACGGCAGGTAGAAGAAGCACTTGCTACCAAAGATGCTCTTATGGAGAATATGAAGGCTCAGCAGACCGAGTTCACCGATGAACGACGGGCTTTAGAGCAAGAAATTCAGACGTACAAAGGAAAAATCGAAGAAGTCGAAGACGAGCTGGATCGCGTCCTTGGAAGCCGCGATCACGAACGTACAGGTGTCGAGGCGAAGATTCAAGAGTTAATCTCCGAGGTTGAGAAGACGCGCGAGGACGCCGTGGAACAAAGCAGACAATCAACCAAGCAGATTGAATCTTTGCAAGCTGAACTCGAGCAGCGTAAGGCAACCGATGCACAGCATTATGCAACTCTTTCGAATGCCTTCGCTCATCTTTCGCCCAAAGTCAATGTACCTATTGATAATACGGCTCTTGTCTCTCAATTCGAAGAACTGGCAATACGTTCATTCCATCATTTACAAGAACTTCAGAAAGCTGTCGCAATGGCAAAGTTAGAAAACGAAAATGCTCGCACCCAAGCAAAGGAGCAAGAAACGACTTTGATGGCGAAGCTTGCTGAAGAGGAAGCAGCATCGTCCTCACTGCGTGAACAACTTGACAAGGCTAACGCAAAGGTTGCATCTATAACTGTTGAACTTCAGGAGGAGCGTGGACACCTGCACGATCTGAGAGCTAAGTTTGCCGAAGGTGAAACCGGATCCGAAGCTCTCAGAAAGCGGGTAGAGGAAGAGGAAGAGAAGGTCGGACGATTACGGGTTGATCTTGCTGAGTCAAAGTCTCATGTCAACAGTCTCGACGTTGAGCTCATGCGTCTTCAAAAGAAGGTTTTCAAGTACGAAGAGTTCGATTCATCACGAAGCACGGAACGATTGCGTCGGTCAAAGGAGCTCAGCAAGCGTCTTTACTCGCAACAAGATCGTCTGCTACGTCTCATCGACTCGTTAGGGTTCATCATCACATACGAAGATGGTGCTATGACTCTACAACGCGCATCGAAGGTTAGCAACAGTACGACTCTGACGGACACGACAGCCCTTGGCCGCAGCAGTATGACTCCCTCATCAGCCCTCCTGAAACGAAACCCTGATAATTCTACGGATTTGTCCTTTCTACAATGGCCAGACGCAACAGAACCACAAGAGGAGGATCAGCGTTACCATGAGCTCATGGACAACTTGAATCGCTTCGACCTTGATGTTTTCTGTGAATTCTTTTTCAAACGGATGAAAGATATCGAGTATATGGCCAAGAAGTTCAAGGGTGAGACACGTGCTTACCGAGAAAAGTTGCATCGTTTTCAGGCCGAGGCACACAATAAAATTGCCTATCGATCTTTCAAGGAGGGCGATCTCGCTCTGTTTCTACCCACACGAAATCAGGCCACCCGCCCTTGGGCAGCGTTTAACGTAGGGGCACCGCATTATTTTCTACGTGAACAGGACTCGCACAGACTTCATGGCCGTGACCACCTTCTTGCGCGTATTTCCAAGGTCGAAGAGCGTGTCGTTGACCTCTCTAAGACTATGGATTCAACAGCTCGAGCCTCGGTAGATGGACGTTCTACTGCCTCGAACAGTGCCGTTTCATTTGAAGACGACAATCCATTCGAACTATCGGATGGATTACGCTGGTACCTGCTCGAGGCGGCCGAAGAGAAGCCAGGGGCTCCAGGGACACCAGGTCTCGGAAAGACGGCAGTAGCCAGTGTGGCACGCATTTCAGGCCAAGGTCAGATGGAGCCGACACGCAAGAAATCCTCCAACGACCCAGCGAAGACCCTAGGTAAGTCACTTGATAGCCGTCGTAGCAGTGGGAATAGTAAGAAGAGCGTGCCTGTTGTAGGTAACCGTAATTCAACGGATATTACAGCACAAGGCGAGGCCGTGGAGTCAGGTCCTAATTCAAACACAGCGACACGGGGAGCGAGTCCAGCTGCCGGGCCGGGACCAAGCCACCTAAGAGAAAGCGAGGCGAGCGGACCTAGTGTCGATAGGTTACTGGAAGGCCAGGAAGAGGTGCGGAAGGATCTCCTATGGGGACCTTAGGTTTGCCATTGTAAATCTAAGCGCCCCCATACCATTTGTACTCCCTCGCTAACATAAGCCAGGTGCTTCATCAGTCTCGAGTTGAACATCAGACGTCCCCACATAAGGCCTTTCCGCATGGTCTATCCCAGCTTGTTAGTAGTGGATTCCTAAGAGGCACTGCGTCGCCGCATAGTTCGCCGGATAAATCGAGGATTGCTAGCTCCGGCGACTTGGATCGAGCCATGAGCCCGTCGCCAAGCCCTAGAAAACAGCCACCAGAAGAGAGGAGCAGGAGAGGCAGCATTTGGGATAGTCTGTTAAAGGTCGATGTTATGTATCAAAAGTCTAGGAAGTAGCAGAAGTTTGAGAAGAGGGCATGCGTTGTAAAGTATGGCATGATTGTAGTCTTCGGGACTTTTATCTAAATATCTAATGGATGCATTGGCTTGCTGAAATATTCGGGCCTGAGAGAAGGATATGTTCGGAGGTCTCTGTGCATTTCGGCGTGCTTTGGTTATTTGAATTGAATAAGATTATGGTGCAAAGCTGTTCGAAACGGGCCTATACATCTTAGAGTTCTAAACCGCTTGTATAGCTAATCAAGACTGAAACTGAACAGGGAAGTCGAGGGCGGCTTCAACACCAAATAGAGGTATAATCATAGATAATGTTAAAGGAGCGCTGTGCTCTTATACTTCTACTCCCTGAATGGCTCATCTACTACGTAGAACTTTTATATCAAAGCATATAACGATATCCCTGTCCCGCCTTCTCCAGCTCTTTGTTCTGCCTTTGCATATACACTCTCAACCACACAAAACAGCCCAACGCCAACCCCTCCAGCGCGATGCATACACCCAAGGCTGGCCTATAATGCGGGGCCGAACCCGGCGTGTACGTGAACGGCGTCCAGATGGACGCGCTATTCCCGATGCTATTGATGAAGGCGAGCGCCGCGGCCCGCTTCGCCGGCGGTCTCGGGATCGCGCTCGATATCCACGCATAGATGGTCCCGTTCTGGGCGAAGACGAAATTCATGAGGAAGAACGAGAAGTAGCGCGGGCCGAAGCCGTCGGTGGTCATGAAGACGACGAAGCCCACCGTCGAGACGAAGACGGGGTACACGAGGAACCAGGACCGGTTGCGCAGGGAATCGCTCGCGTAGCAGTGGGCGTAGGAATAGAAGACCATGAAGACGTAGGGAGGGGCAACGAGGAGCAGGGAAATGGTCTGGCTGTACCCCAGCGTCTTCGTGAGCGTCGGGAAGAAATTCTGGAATCCCGCGGCGCCGGTGATGCCCATGTAGGCGATGGCGAGGAGGTAGGTCTTGATGTCTAGCATCGCGAGCTTGAGGCCGTGGATTTGGGACATGGCGCCCTCGCCGTCGAAGTCGGCTTCGGCCGCATCGAGAGCGAGGCGTCGGTTCGCGACGTGTTTCTCTTCGGCGGAAAGGGCGTTCCAGGTCGAAGGGAAGTCGGGCAGGATTATGATTACGCAGATGCCGATGAATACAGTGACGGAGCCTTCGATGATGTAGAGCCTTCGCAGTGTTAGCAAGGAAGGTAATAGACCTGAATGCACGTACCATTGCCACGCAGACATGCCCATCTTGCCAACTAAACCTTGCAAAATCCCAGCTGCGATCAGACTGCCAAAGGCCCCTGAAACAAGGGAGCCCGAGTAGAATATTGCATTGCGTTTCGCCAGCTCTTCTTTTGTGTACCATTTGGATAGATAGAATAGCACGCCAGCGAAAAAAGGTGCCTCTACAACGCCTAAGATGAAACGACAAGCAACGATGCCTCCGAAACTGCTGACCTGTGATGTAAGCGCACTAACTAGCCCCCAAGCAATGGTGAAGCCACCTAGATACCACGAAGGTCGGCCGAAAAAGTTGAGGAGCAGATTTGAGGGTACTTGGCCGAGGATATATCCGACGAAAAGGATCGAAAGGCCCACTTGATACTCGTTACCTTGCAGATGCAAGTCATCTTCGAGACCCTGCAGTCGGGCGGCAGCATAGTTGTTCCTTTGACTGGTCAGGTCTATTATGTTACATCGGATGACGCAAGGTACCTGTCTATGTAGTTCATGAGATAAACGAGGATAACCAAGGGCATGATCCGGATATCTGTCTTCCTTCTCAGTCTTCTTGCAATAATTTCCTCCTCTTCTGTCAGCTCGTCATGCTTGATGAGCTCGTGATGACCTGCACTGGGCTTTTCGCAACTCTGCAGGTCCTGATCTTTTGATGTAGGGCGTTCCATGGCACAAGATAGGCGAGGCTAGCGAAGGACACGGAGAGAGGAGATCAGTCCGGGGGCTCACATTCATATAGGAACAGCTACCCGGGGTACGGTAACATTAGCGGCATGCAAACGCCTCCCTAGTTCCCATCGCGAGATGTGATAGATGCACCGGGACGATCCGTCGGGGCAAGAAAGTCAGTGCCGGAGCTGAAATGATTGGTCAAGTGCCCCAATAGACGTAACGGGATGCGCGTTACAGTCAAAGCGTAGTGATCTGCACGCATTTTAATTGCAAGAGGAAGGTCGAACGGCGTGCCAAGCATGTAACGGTGAAGGTCAGAGGATTGCGACCGAGGTACAGCATGCATAGTGAGATGTTCGCTTCGAGATAAGAACCGTTTTTATATGATAAATGAATCGTAACCTTGTGTAAGAAAAAGTACATGAGTGATATCACAAAAGAAGCCCGCCTAAAGTCCGAACGCCGTTCCAATCGTTACACGAGTCAAGGACTCATCGTCGCACCGTAATACCGTACATAAAACCTACAAAATCCGTTGGTCAATCAGGTACCACTCGGTCGACGATATACATGATCGTAGGGAGAATATCGCGGAAGCTGCGCATGTTGCTGCTGTTGTTGCGTTGTAGCAAAGTCTTGGGGGTTGTACTTGTACTTCTGATCTGAATCTGGCCAAGGCTTTTGCTCATAGCGATTTTCATTTTCTTCGCGCGTCTCCTTCATGGTCGGTAACTCGGTTGAGAATTCTTTGTTATCAAGACCTGGCGACCGCATACCGGCTGACGCAAATGAACTCGGTCGCGAACTGATAGAGCTCTGGTAGTCCTGGGACCATCTTGAATCTGACGGATCTGGCGAGTGACCTGAGAGCTCGGAAGCCGTCGAGTAACGAGTGTTTTGTGGCTGAAGGTGGTTCGGAGATGGTTGTGGGTGGTAGAAGTCGCCAGGAAGTTCCATTACTACTTCGTTGTGACCGCTCATTGAGTGAGCTGGGAGAACTGGAGATCGCAATGGAGACATGGGCATGGTGTACGGCTGCTTCGGCGATGGAAGCGGCGAGGCTGGTTGGTTTGCCTTGGTGGTTGAGCGATCAGCGGGGTTGAATGTCTTCAATTTGCCGTTCTCCATCATGGCTGATAGGACGCCTGAATCAAGCAGCTCAGCTTTCTTGATCAGTCGGTCGACAAGCACCTTCGAAGCAGCCTTTAGTTCCTTCTTAACGAAACTAACCATAGTCACATTGCATTTGATTTCGATATCTTCGCGCAAGTACAAGCCTTCTGGAGGTGCTCCGAGGCCAAGCTCTCGTGTTTCTGGTGGCTCCCCTGGCTGGTTTCCTGCGACGCGCCAAGAATTTCTCAGGTCGACACCCGCCGGGGCATAGGTGTGTGTCTGCAGGCCCCATGGCATGTCGTGGAAGCATCCTTTGAATTTGATAACCCCAGACCCAAGCTTCCCAATACCCGGAACATACTGTATGCGCTCTGTGATTTCGTACCAGGTCGCATAGAACTCATCGGCAGGTGCATCGCGCGGGGCCTTGATGGCCTCGAAGCCTAGCACTAACGGGTTCAATTCAATGATCTCGCTGTGGCTGTGCAAGATATCTATGGCGAGCTGGCGTGGAATGAAGCTCGGGATGGGAGTGATGTTGGTGTAGGTGGTCTTCTTTTTGGTCAAACCCATGATGGCAGTGGTGGGTGGTGTAGGAGCGATGGGAAGATTGGCATCGCAGAGGCGGGAATGAACAGTAATAAGGCGCTGACGCCCTTGCTCAGCACTTGGAGATTGGATTAGCTGAGGACATGTCGGTTAGCCCGCCGGCGGTTAGCTTGGCCCTGGGCCCGTCCGCGTCATGCACGTGGCGTTGCTGATGATGTCAGGCAGCTCTGCCCTGCGACCTCTCCCTCCCTCTGGAAACATCTCCATCCGAGACCTCTTATCGACGACCGCGGCCTGATGGTATGGATGTACCCTATTCTTTGGCCGTGCTTGCGCCCATCGCCAGTGCCCTGCTGCGTTCTTCGGACCTCTTTTCTTTTTCTTTTTTTTCCCTTCAGCCTATATTTAGCCCCTGTACAGGGTCAGCACGACGGGCTATCATCAGTCGAGGCACTCTCGTATCCAGGCATCGGAGATATCGTGCAAAGATATAGTTCGAAGAGCTTCCTCCCGCTATGTCAGCCAGGTGCGAGAGTGCATGTGGCTCTGCGAACGAACTAGTTGCGCCCGGAAAACGGCGTTGCCGTCGTGGCAATATCCTTTGCACGTGAAGCTTCGCCCCTCTCGATTGGCGGTCTAGACTATACTTTTAGAGTAGGCTGTGGCTTGCGCTCAATCGCCATTTGACCCCATCCGGTTTTAGTCAACCCGCCGTCTGATATGGCCTTGGGGACCTTTGTCCTAAACCATCCGTTGGACCATCTCGCTGATGCTAACCGTCTCACATCGAGCTTGCAGACATCGCGGTGATAACGGGAGCCTTGGCAGCTCCTCACTCCTTAGGGCGGGCAAGCCTTGGAAACAGGACATTCCACATCGTAAATTACCACTGACTAAGCATCTATTCAATCTCTAATTAGTTACCTTTTACTTGACTAGCCGTAAGTGGTTCTCCAGACATCCGTTTTCAGCTTTCTCTCACTGTAATTTTTAACGCTGGTGAGCTTGGGCTTAGTGTTGGCATTGCTACATAACGATAGATCTTGATCGAATAGCTGTATCCTGGCCACATGTACAATCTTTTGAGGACGCGTCTAGTATGTCAGACCTTCAGCCGTGTCTCCTTCCTCCTACTGCCCGCTTGTTGTCACTAAGTCTTTTAGCCTTCAAGGTATCCCTTCTTCGTTTCTTCCATGCCCGATTCAAGCTGCCCTGGTTTTCCCAAAACCACTTTTTAAACTCACTCTCAGGCTCTCCGTCGCCTTCGACATCGTCGTCCTCGCGTTGTGCACCTGCCTGTGCCTCTTTTTCCTCTCCCTCTTCCTCCTCTTCTACAACACCAGGAAGGTGGACAGAAGATGCGTTAGCTTTGGTATTGTTTGTAAGTTGTGTCTCTGCCTCAACATCCTCATCGTCGTCATCGTCGTCTGCTTCTTGGCTCCCATTGCGCCAAGGGAAGGAGAAGCGGCGGCCCACAGCCGCGGTATCAGGGGTAGGAGCCGCGCTTCGGAGCCCACGCCATTCGAGATCGCGTTGGGTGAAAGGCGTCACCGGCGCGTTGTCTGTTGGCTCACCAAAAACCTCCATACCATTACTGTTGTTGTTATCAAAAAAGGAAAATGAAGTGTTGATGGGCGCAAGGCTTTTCGCCGGAGTTGACGATGGGTTTGATCCTGCTGAGGGCTTAGAGCGCTTATACAGAGCTTCTAGGGGATGGATCTCCTTCTTTTCGGGGGATGATGGCGTCACGGCGATCTCCGGTGTATGGACTTTGGCTGCTTCAGAAGAAACTCCTGCACTCTCGGTTTCGACCTCAGACCCCGAACTGTCTTCATCAGAGGACGATGAGAGAACCGAAGACTCATCCGATTCTGATTCCAATTCCGAAGATGAAGCTAGAGAAGTAACCTTTTCTCTTCTGTTTTCCCTTTGTTCCTTCTTCACTGAGCTTGGTCCCGGGGAAGACTTCGGAGACGGGGTAGCAGAAGATCGTATCTCGGTATTTGACGGCACTGGCTCCGAATCAACTAATTCTAGTACTCTCCTATTCCTTGCCTTTCCTGTCTCTGCCTCTACCACGTTGCCGTCCTCGTCCACCCAACCTTGGCCATTTATGTATTCTACGGCTGGTTTTTTAGAGACGACCTTGGCTGCCTTGAGAAAGCTTGGATGCTTAGTGTTGTTCTCGAATTCATGCACAATCACTTCCTGACTAGGTTTGGACTTTTTCTTATCCTTTCTTTTATCCTTAGATTTCTCCTTTCGCCCAAGCTCGGTAGCCGCGACAGGAGTCAATTTCGCCTTGAACAAGACTTCCGGCTCCTTAGTGTACTTGGACTCTTTCCGTTTTGCTTTTTTTTCCTTTTCTTTCTCCTTCCGCTCCTTCTTGTTCTTCGCTGGCGGCTCTGTCCACCCGCGCTTAACCTTCCTATCGGCGGGTAGCTCCACGCCTTCTAGCACTCCTTGCTCTTTCTTCAGCCTTTCCTTTTTTGCGCGCTTGGATGGCCGGACCTTGTCATTTTCTTCCAACTTGCTGTCCTCGCCGGCTTTGCGCTTCTCAGGCTTCGCGTCCTCGATTCGTACTTTGGTCCCTTTCAAGGTGGAGCCATTCAACTTTTTTTTGATCTTCTGGGCCTCCATCAAGGGAAGTTCGACGTAGCCGAAGCCTTTCTCCGGAAAAGTCTCGACGTGGTGGTACGAGATGTTCTTGGCGAGTGGTAGGACAGACGGCGCAATATAGACTTTGAGCAGTGCAGGGGTGAAGGGCGTAATATGCAGACGGATAAATTCGTGCGAGTCGCTTTCTGCACTGGGCCCAATCGAAGCTCCAGCCGTCTTGTTGTGGGCAGCTGCTGGTGTTGCGGGCATCGAACGCGTTGAGTCCCGTGGGCGACGCGGTTTACGCGCAGAAAGTTGATGTGTCGTTGAGTTAGAACGTTCGTTCGTAGGTATTAACAGACATTCATCGGGCCCGGGTGGTCCCCAATTTGAGGCAGCAAGGCGGAGGTGAAAGACGTGGAGGGGAACAGGGCAGGATCAGACCAAAAGCTTAGCGCCAACGACGAGCTTGGGCTGGTGGTTGGGGGCCCTAGCACAATGCATCCTCGGCGGTAGCATCGTGCGCCTGGCCGACCTTCTTCTCGGCCAACTCTTGAGAACATACCGGGACCAGCGCGAAATCATGCGGGGGCGCATACCGTGTCTGGCGCTGCTCTTGGCCCTGTTCTCCTTGTTCTCGATATCCCTGGCAAAAAGTGAGTGTCTGCTAAAGACTGTTGCTCGCCGCTGAAGCTGATCTAACAGCGCCAACTTCCTTCTGTAAATGCACATGCAACGGCAATAGCACCATCGTCGCCCTTGTCGCTCCCGTTCGCTCGCAGAAGCCGACCCCTGACCTTCGGGAGCGAGCCTCGAAGAAGTCATGCAACGATTGCAATCGACAGTTCTGTCTAGGCTATGCGTTCTGCCAGGGTGTCAAGGAAGAGAATGTCTTCACCACTTGCTTTCGTGAGCCGCATCTGCCCAAGATTGAGGAACGTACAGCGCGGCAACTAACGCCACGCAGAAAGAGATTCCGCCAAAGACCAGGCAGTGGTCTGGATCTTCATTTTGGCAACCGTAGGCCTGCTAAGCTATGCAGGAGTAAGGCCCTGGATAGACCAGTGGACAGAGGTGAGTACGCAAAGAAGAATCATGGTGCTCCAGGGGCAAAGTCTGTACGATACATAGGCAGTTGCTGACACTGGCATAGAGAGCTCGTCAACGTCGAGATTACATCCCGGTCTCGGGCCAATCGGAGCAGTGATTGGACTGGGGAGTGCTCACAAGCGCTGCAGCTCGTCCACGCTGGATGTCTTGGATACTGTAGTTACAATACTTATGGAATTATGGACGCAAATGCCAAGATGCCCAAACCAAATCATCTACATCCGTCTCCGCTCCTCAACGCCGCGATTCAGTACACTAAGTGTACAGCATTGTACATGTTGGGAGATCGATATGATACACAGACCGTAGTCCTTTTGCTTTACTCCTCGATTCCTTCATTCTTCTCAGTCCTTCTTCGAGCCACCTAGTATCCATCCAAACCAGCCCCTGCTCGCTCCTTTGGCCATGTTGTCCGCAAAAGCAGCGGCTTTTGCAGCTTGCTCATCAAGCGAACCGCCGGCGGTAACGTTCTCGTTGGATGGTGATGAATTAAATCGTGCTTCCTGCGCTGCTTGCACCGCTTGCGTGACACTCCCAGCTACACTTCCATTTGCGGCCTCAGCCTCCTTCTTTTTGAAGTCTTCGACAGCAAGTCTCCGTTGTTCCTTTAGCACCTTCTCTTCTTTCCATTCGCCATGCAACCACCATAGCATCCGTGAAGGCAGCTTCCTTTCAGCCTTTTTCTTCTCCATAAGGCTCTCTTCCTCTGCAATGCCGTCCACAAGCGCGATCTGCGCCGGAGATGCGGTACCTTCTACAACAGCGCTCCGTGCGAGAGCAAGAATCTTAGCTTGTTCGCGTTCTTGGTCTTCAAAAAAGATGGCGCGTTTTCGGCGGTTGTAAACGACCATGTCTCCAATGGAGAAGACGGCAAGGACACCAATGCAACCTGAGGCACATGGTTAGGTTTCTCATTTTCAGCAATACAAGGTGCGACCGTGCTATAAGTAGGCACGTTGAAAGAAAGGTATCGTACCTGTTGCGAAAATGATGCCGTAGACAGTGAACCTATGCGCGGCATCTGCAGCCATTCGCCCATATAGGTACATATAATCCCATTTAGTGACCTGTGCCATCTTCGCCCGGTTTGCGGCCTCCCTCAATCGCTTGACTTTCTGTTGCGGCGTCTCATTCTTAGGCGCCGGATCTGCAAACTGCAGTGTCGTTGTTCGGCCGCCTGGTTTCGTGTGTGCCCACACTCCTGTCGCCGTGAAGCGCGTCGATTCCCTTGGCGATTTTGACATTATTGAATGGAGACAACGAGGAATTGGAGGTGAGCGGAGCTGGCCTAGGATGGCGAATGGGGAGTCGAATGATTTGGCACAAAAGCTAGCCGGGGGTCGGCAGTACTTTCACCCGCCTACTCTCGACGCAACTTCATCCCATCTTGAAGATGCACTCTGAGTTTAGAAAGCACATTTCAAGCAACGAAACTTCCATGGCGGCTGGATGATTGCGAAAAGTCTCGGTGTGCTGTACCATAATTATGGTTGAGGGAAGAAGCAGCGCGTTTTCAGAGTGCTTGTATAGTTTGATTAGGCACCCCGACACCTCGTGAGCCTGGCCAACGGGCGTGTTTTCACACTAAACGCCCACATTGTCTTGCTTATCTAACACTGTTCTCTTGAGGCTCTCGATCGACGACGAGACCTATCCTTGCACGGTCTGGGAATCGAAATATGGCGGACAACAGCCACGTCCCAAATCTGGAACTGGATCAAATCCTGCAAACACTGGCCAGCCTTCCTCAAACGACTATTCCACCGGCACCAGTTCCGCCTCAAACGCAGACATACGATCCGACCCAGCTCTTGGTATCAGCCGACGGTGTACCCAGGCCACAGTATCCAACTCAGCTTGGTCCCCAATATGGACTCAGCCAAACTCAAGAGTCACGCATGAGCAGCAGACCCGCTCCGACAGACAGAATTTCAAACATTCAAAGCCGAGGCTCGACTCCTAGCATCGACCCTACGTCTATCACAGAGTGGAAGCACGGACTTCGCTGTGTAAATAAACTCGCAACCCAAAACCCCAACTTTGTGCCAGCCATCCAGAGGCTGATGAAAGACCAAGAGCGCAACATCAAAAATTGGGAATCCGGACGGCAACACATAATAGATGATCAAAAAATCAAACGCGAGACCGAGAGAACATATCGTGCCGCATTGTCTCTTCCCGGACTTCTTGACAAAACCGGACCCTTGCGAACGCCTGAGCGTGAAAAAGAAGAACTAGATGAGTATGATCAAAAGGTATACCGAGCCTGTCAGCGCCTGTTCAAAGCACAATCCGAACAAATGAAAGACATGGGCGTTCCTTTCTTTGGCCTCAAGCCCCAGCTTATCCTCCCCGAAAGTACTGAAGCTACATCGGGGATCCCAGCTACAAATGGGTCGGGAACGAACGGAAAGATCTCAAAGAAACAGCTTCTTGAGTTGCAGCGAAAGATGTTGAACCATCTGGTGGAGATGTATGGAGAGTAGAAGCAACGAATGATGCGCACATTGTGATCATTTCCTTGAAGACTTGTCCTTCTCACCAAGTAGGAATAGTTTCAATTTCATGTCTTCGTCCAACTGCTGTGTCACGTCTTGTGTGTGATTCGCTGCCAATGGGTCCCCGTTGGCTGACCGCCTGGCACTAGCTCGTCTTCTCATCACAACAGGCAATCTCCCAGCTACAGTGACTTGGCCGGCATCTCAGTGAAAAGCCCAAATGTGCTGTAGTAAACCGCGCTAAGACAACGCTAACAGATGAGCTCTACTTGTTCATGAACCCTTCATCTCGCTACCTTTACCTTCTCCCCACCTCACCCAGTCGCTCTTTTCAATCTTGTAAGTTGTCTCCTGTCCTTTAGAACTATTACCTGGTGGTCTGGCGCGTATCAACCCACGTTCATGTAGCGGATCAGCTACAGGGCAGGCACATTACGTGCACTTACGCTCTGGGGTAGTTGAGACTCCAGTTGTCAGGACCGCAGCATCAAATCTAACCACAACAGCCACCCGGCGACATCGATCCGTGCAAGATGACTATCCGCACCGCCCTGCTTGCGGCTGCCGGTAAGTTGCATGCTGACGCATATTCACGAATCACATCTGATAGATGGGCAGCCGTCTTTACCGTAACGAAGGGTACAGAGGCGCCGCCATCAAGCGAGAGTCGTCCGCCCTTTCTCCCTCACCCGCTTCTACCTCCATTTGGCAACCTTTCACAACTGGCGGGCAGCCAATCTATCACTGCCGACACCATCTTAACTTCAGAGCCTCCTCACACTTATGTAACCGGCGTTTCTCCTCAATCGACCGAGCCCTCAAGCTCACTCTTGTCTGCGTCGCCAAATGGCACAGAAGCTACTCAACACCAACCGCATATGCCAGTCCCAATCGGCACCGTCACGGGAGTGCTTCAGCCTTGGCCACATACACCTATCCCCATTGGCACTATCACGGAATCTTCTCACCCTCGGCCACAAATCCCAATCCCAATCAGTAGCACAGTATTGTCGGTGCAGACTGAGGCCCCCCTGGGTAGCATTCCTACGTCAATGTGGCGACCAGGTCCTAGTATCTCTCCTGCACCAAAGGAACCCGTTCCCATTAGTGTATATTCAGCTTCGTCCCCAGCCCCTGTTCCTAACTCTTGCTGTGTACCAAAACTCTGCACGGACAATGCCATTGTTCGGGGAACTTCCACTCGTATCACCTATCTCTGCCCAGAGACGAAGACTGTCTTCGCCACCGAGACAGTTTTTGTCACTGTTCCAGCAAGTCCTGATTTATCCAAGCCAGCCAATGGCCCGACTACTGGGTAGGTTTAACGATCCCTATCGCCCCGTTATTGCCCACTGAAAATAGTAGAAGCGGCGAAGAAGAGAAGACCACGACTACGACCATTAGCGGCACTTCGACTGTCCTAATCACAATGACTGTGCATCGGCCTCCTTTTTCGTCAACGGTGATCCCCACTAGTGCACTTGTTGCAAGCACTCCACTCAACAGCACTGTTGATGGCACTGTGATATCATCACAGCCTACTTCGAGTGTCTTGTATTCTAGCATTGAAATGCACACTGAAGTAGAGGCATCGACAACTACCTCCATGGAGCTGCCTTCAAGCTATTCTATGCTACCAACTATTTCCAATTCAGCGTAAGGCTTAGCCTGATCTCATTACCTCTATTTACCAACCTAGTCTAACAACTGTAGGTCTACTACCATTATGGCGGGTTATTCGAGTGCTTTGAATGAGTCTGGTTATGCGGTTCCTTCAACATCCAACAACAGCATGCCGAGAAACAAAACTACAATTTTTGTGTCTGCAACCCCTGTTGGCCCGGAGCCTATCACTATATCGGACTCAGCTCACTCTGTGGTTACTGTGAATGACACTACTATCAGCACCTTCGAACTTTCTCTGTCAGGTGCAATTGAAACCTTGGACACTGTCACATCAGTGGCGACTACTGGTCCACTACCCAGTGCCACCGGAAGTGATCATGCAACTACTCTTAATAACTCAACCAGCAGCATGACAAACTTCTCTAGTACAACCAACAACGTCACAGGCACCTTAACTACCAAGACACCAAATGACTTACCGGTTGCAGCCTCGACAGTCAGTAGCACCTTTATCGAAGAGCTTGTTCCCGAACCCACCACTAGCTCTGATGAACTGTCGGCTTCACTCTCATCGGTAGGCACCACATCCCCGTCCACCAGCCCTTTCAAACCTACGCACCTTATTCCCGACACCGTGACTAACTCCGAGGAGGCTACATCTCGTCCTGGTACAACCGAGCCACTGGCATCGACCGTCCCGAGCCCGAGCATAGTGATCGTATCTGGAATCCCACTGACCGGGCCTGCTACCGTACTTCTGTCCACAGGAAGCCTATTGTACAGCTCCGAGACCTTCTCCAAGCAGGACAACATGCTCAAACGCTCCGTCCACGCCGTATACTCGACTGTCACGGTGTACCGGAACGCCACAGCCGAGACCGCGACAACAGCAGCCACGGAACGAAGCGCAGCGAGCTACAAGTCAAACGCTACATTCCACAAGCCTTCCGCCACTAGCTCTGCTACCTCTGGAGGGAGCACACCGGGTTTAGCGCCGCACAGCGGTGCAGCGACCGTGGGGCTCAGCGTGGTGGTCGTTACGTTGGTCGGCCTGGCTGTGTTTCTGCTGCTATGATGGGGGACGCATTGCCAGAGCAATTCATGGTCATATAGGATCGCGCGGAGAAAAAAAATTATGATTTCAGTTCGAAGTTGAAAGGAGGCGTCGGGTTTGCCGGCTGCATGATACTACCGTGCATGGCTAGGCAGGCACGGTTAGGTATCCATGTGCTCAGAGTAGTACTTCCTCGCTCGTGCGCGGGGGGGACCGGTGGATAGCATCGAGAATCAAAATCACAATCAAGCCCAGCTCTGCAAAAATTTCGCAATCAGGCTTTGTGCCTGTAGCCTCTTCGTGAGCGATGATGTATCTGATCAAAGAGTTTCTGGATCGAACTATACATGACAAGAAAAGAAAAGGAAGCTAGCCCAACAGTACTAGCCTTCAAGGATTCTACTTTATGCATGTGAATTTCATCGACGATGACGTGACGCTCGAGTTCCTGTTAGCATCTCGCCGGATTACTCCTGCGGACCTCGCCCTTTCTGAGCTTCCCAATCGTCTTCGGGTGGGAAAGGCGATATGTTGGGTCGGGATTGTAGACAACGCAGCCGTCGTATGGCAATCTTCTTGACGCCATTTGAGAGTTATTGTGACTATCAACGAACCGTACTAAAAGGAGCAGATGAGCGATCAATTTCGCAAAGAAAACACAACGTCTCATCCATCGAAATGGCAATCAAGTAGCATTACTAAAATGACAAAGTACGACCCAAAGCCCATGTTTCGTAAGTCATACATCATTACCACAGCTACAAGGGGTATATGCAACTCTACTTTACAAGAAAGGATACTGTTAAAGGCCGTTCCGTCCAAGATTTGTCTTGAAGACTCCACCTCTAGTTTTATCAAGAATACGCAAAAGATTTTTCGCTTTCCATACTATTAAACTCTTTTTTTGAGGAAACGTTTCGAGGCCCTTCGACGCAACCCTCCCAGCCTCCTTCGACTCTCTTCTTCGGCTGCGGGCGCCGGTTGCACGGTGTGGATCTGAGTTTTGCTTTTCTGGCTTGCTGATCGTTTCGCACGCTCATTTTGCTCTCGCCAGAATTGACGCTTTTGATCGATAACGTTTTGTGTGAGACTACCAAACCCTTTTTTTACGAAAGCAATATCATGGAGTGTGTTAGGGTCGAGACAGCGTCGCGGAAGGTTCTGTACTGCCATGAAAAGCTCACCATCACCTGGACGGTACTTGCGAATCTCTCCTTCGCCAAGCTTGAAAATAGCGAGAGCGTAGCGGTACAAGGCACGCGGTCCCTCAAATAGGAACGCGTCCCACACGCGAAGCACAGTCTCAATTGGAAGAACTCCTACAAAAACACTCATGAACCATGAGGTGCATGAGAGAGCGACAGTCGGCTGACGTTGAAATTTTGATTCCGGGTGCGCGTGAGAGCCAGGTCCACTATTTACTAGATCTGTATCATTAATAGATGACCAGACTTTGGGGAGATAATCGCGGATCAGCATCATCAGCACATTGACTTCGGTGTTCGCCAAACTCCTGGCGTGCGCGCCTGGGAGATGGGATTGAGTGATGATGGTTAGTAGAACAAAGACCCGTTCCGTGTCCTGTTTCAAGAAGAGAAGAAGCAACCCAGCTATAAAGTTCAGGGATTGACAATAGCCGATGCCGGGATTATTCAAAGCGAAAGCGGAAAGGACCTCTCGAAGATCTCTGATTAATGATGGCTCATCGTCCCCTCCATCGCTGAAGCGTGCTGACTTCGGATCAGGTCGGAAGTGGATATTATCCGGGAATGTTCTGTCCAAATCTCTTTCAATAGCTTCACGGTCGTCCTTATTAAGCTCCCCATTGTTGACTCGGGCAACCAGCGAATGGTACAGCCCGGACAGCTGTCGCATCTTGGACTGGGCACCGGAGTAGAACCACCACATGGCACCACGCCATTCAGGGGGAAACCCTTTGCGGGCATATCTTTTCACTTTGTCGCACGGCTCGGGAAAACGTGTGGGGTTTGATGTCGAAAGCCCTTGCTTCCCCATCAAGGCGATCCACTTGTTCCTTCGACGTGACACATATTCATCATACTTTCCAAACCATAAGTCGTACTCCTGCAGGCTTATCTTGTCGGTCGTCTTCTTGAAGCCATATCGATCCCGCTCGGCGGCAGTTACTGACTTCTTCCACCCTGCAGAAGGCCTTGTGCGTGGCTTATTATCGCCAAAGTTGGTGGTCATGGCTTTGTGAGGGGGTAACGGCTTGAAGTTCCCCAGTTCGAATAGTGTACTTCTACGATCGAAAATGCTTGTGGATGCGCGGCGTGGAAATGCTTCATCTTCATCGACCTCCGGTAAAGGGTCAGACCTTTTAGGCGGAGAAGAAGTGGAGGCCTGTGTGAGGGCCCTAAGTGCGGCGCTTGGCCCTTTGGAGTTGCGTTTCGCATAGCCTTCAAACTCCGCCCAATCTTGGCGTGACAACCTCGATTTGCTCCTGGGTATCACGGGGAGACTTGTGAGTTCTTTGTGAATTTCCTGCATCTTGTGACTATCACTGCTGTCTGTGCGAGGAAACAGCGGTCGCGACAACACCTTGCTCGGGCGTTCAGAAGCGAGTATGGAAGCTCGCCGAGGCAGCTCTTCGCTCAGCCGCTGCAGAACATACAGTCCAGCTTGATGATCCAAATCAACTCTCGTCGAAGTCCGATTGAGCTCGAGGGGGCTGATCTGGGGGATTTCTGAAAGACGATTGCTCTGGTTTTCTTCATCTTCCTGAGTTTTTGAGTCTTCATTAAATGTGGGTTGTGATGGTCCGTGTGTTTCAGGGTGAGATTCGGGCAAGCGGCTGACCGAAACACGGTCATTGTGGTGAGTCGTGTGAGTTGACAACTCTCTTTCACCCTGCATCACTGAAGGCTCGTGTATTATTTCACCATGGCTGGACGATGGCGGAGAGCTTGGGTGACTGATGTCCTGCGAATAGCTTGAAGAACGGTCCTGGTGTTCAGCATCAGAGCCCGGCGGTGAGGAATGACCACGTCTCGCCTCGTCTTCCCTTGGACCTCCTGGAGTTTCATCGTCGTCATCGTCAAAATACGCATCGATTACATCTTCCACCGTGCTCATGACGTCTTCCTCATCGGGTGTCACGCTGGTCGGAAGCGTATCGGTCGAAAGATCTCGCTCCTCTGAGCGATCTCTAGAGTATGTGCTCGCCCGATTGTCGTTGCTCGCAATGGAGCTTCTGCCAGTAGCCATACTGCTACGTTCCGTTCCGCTTGCTTCAATGAAGCTTGAGCCGTTCGTCCACCCTGACCGGAAACTGGCTCTGGGTTCTTCTCCTCGAAAGAAACGGGGAGGATAGTGGTCGTTGTGGGACCAGTTTGGACCGCCACGGTCGGGTTTGTAGGCGCCAGATCGATTGGGACGATCGCTCGCCCTCAGTGGACCGTAATCTGGGATGGAAGTGGCAGACCTGAGCGGTGGGTGAGCATGGAAACTTGATTGGGCCGAGGTGGTCATGCCACGAAGCCTCTGTTGCGCTGCTGCGATGGGGATGTCTTCTGACCATGGATCCCAAGGCGGGCCATTTTGGTTCACAGGATTGCTGGCCAGCGGATTGACCATCCATCGAGTGTCGCTAGCGGCACTCTGATTACTGGTCTGCCGTATCATTGGAGCATATGTGGGCGATTGCGGTTGCTCAGCTCTTGGGAATCCGTCGTTGAGGGGAGAAGACACGGCAGCATGGCGGAGAAGGGATGGAGCCCGTGACCTTGAAACGAACTTGGGCGAAGGTAGCGGCGGCAACGGAGGGCTAGCGGATGGGGACGGGCTGTAGACGGGACGCTCGTACGCGGGAGGAGCAGCGGTATCCATCTGCAGCTGGGCAGGCTGTCTCGATCTCCCAGAGCCAAAACCGTTCCGCACTGCGGGGTGAGCATATGGGTTTGGGGGTTGGGGTGAAGCAGGCGGCGTGTATTCGGCGTTAGGGGGGCGGTAGGGCATGTATTGCGGTTTCGAAGAGCCTGACTCGGGGATGCTCCCTGCGTCGCGGTTGACAGGTGCCCTGGGCGCGCTGGTGGGCGGAGGCTCACTCATCGTTGAGTGGCTCAAACGGCAGAAGCGAGGAGAGGTGCGGAGAGCGGGCTCATTCGGCCGGAGAAGGGCGTGTCGCGGGGGCGATGCCGATTGTTTCCATTGAGAGATCGGGGACAGTCGGTGTTGTAGACTGAAGCTGGCGATGGCAACGGGGCAGATGGGGCAGATGGGGCGCGGTAGGGCGTCGGGGACACGAAACAGGGCAAAATGAGCGACGATGAAGGGGCGAGACGGCGAGACAGAGCGAGAGAGAGTGTGAGGAGAACAGCGCCGGACAGGGTGGGAAAAGGATGTTGGTGAAGCCAAGCGGTAACACCAGGCGCTACTAGCTCCCTCTCTCTCTCTCGGGGGCTCGAGCGGGCGCGCAGCAGCAAAACGGGCACGCCTGGATCCGTCGAGTTGGTGCTGGTAGCGACTCAGCCAGCGTGCCGCGCCCAGGCCCGCTGCACCAGAGGCCCAAAGGACGCAAAGGACCCAGAGGGCCCCCGGACGGCCTCGCATTCGATGGCGCGATACCGCAAGCGGCGGCCAGGTAAACAACCACAGCAGCGCGCCGGGACGTGCCTGGCTAGCTGCCCTCTAGCCGCACATCATTTCCAGAACACGGCGGTGCAGACCGCCCGCGTGTGGCCCTGTCCCGACCTGCTCGTCCGCCGCACTCCGATGCCCCAGCGCCCCAAGCGGCCGTGCCATGGCGTGTACTGTATCATGTATCATGTATCATGTCTGTCTGCATGCATGGGCACGTACAATCCAGTCGTCCGCCATGACGCTGCTGCGGCGGCAACCCGCCCCCTCTCGGTTTCAGGATGCCCGTTTCGCCTGCGCACCTGGGCCCACCGCCAGCGAGCAGGAAATTTTCGCCGTTGTGAGCTGACTCGCTAAATTGCTCCAACTCCGCAGCCGAGCCGCTTCGCTCGGTAGGGCTGGGGATGCTGACAACTGGTAAATTAGACACGGTCAAAGCGAACTGCGGGAGAGCTTCCGGTGAACATTCCTCAGCGGTGCCGTTACCCAACCGGGCAAGGGACCATCATGTCACAATCAACAAGCTTACGAGTCGGCTCCTCCGCTCGCATCCTAGCTTATGACGACACAAACATGCCACCCAGCTGGCCCCCGGCCTTGGTGTTTACATTTGGCGAGTCTGTGACACGCGTTGGCTGTCCTACCGCATACACTTGTAGGCCTCGCTCCGCTACAGCCATTCGCCCCGTGCGCTGGATGGCAGCTCCGTGCCCTACCATGACGCTGTGATTACAATATCCCAATGCCGACTCTCGCCCAAACGCCCAACACAGCATGCTCGAAGCCGCGGCCCGCCTTCTGGCGGCAAGTCCCTACTTTGCGTAGCGCTTCACCCACTCTTTGGCCGTCTTCTCAAACTCCTTGCGATTCTCCTTGTATTCGTTAGCGATGGACGGCTCGATGGCATCGTCAGGGTTCGGTTCGACCATGAGCGATTGGATCAGACGGAGCACGGCGACGACCTTGTTCGGCGGCTTCCACTCGTCGGGACGCAGCAGACCCAAGCACATGGAGCCTTTGTCGTCGTTGCTGACATTAGGATGGTAGACCTTGGTCCTGAAGCTGACGACGGGGGGTTTGAACGGGTACTCATTGGGGAAGGTGATCTCGAGCTTGAAATGTCCGCCCTAACTGCTGCTTAGCAAGTGCTTTCGAGCCCTGGTGCGTCGCCAGACATACTGCGTAAACCGAAGCATCGGGACCATCCATCAGCACCTCCCATTTGGTCATGTTTTGCTCGTCAAAGTTGATCTTCATACCCGGAGGCGTGTCTGCCATGCACTCCCGGTACTCCTACGCCGGGCATTAGTATTCGCCCGTGGCTGTCTGTGACGGGACTTGCCCTACCTTCATAATCCGCTTCTTTGCGCTTGCGCTCATGGTGGCGTTGGTGGTTGGTTGCCTGCGCCGAAAGGTCTGCGCAACCCAGCCCGAGTCCAAGATGGCTGTTCACACGGTGTGAGGCGCGGTCGCTTCCTTTTTCAACGCAGTGTAAGCACGGCCTCGGCTGAGACGTCGGTGCGACGAAGCACAAGACGCGCACAAACGTGAATTGAGGGCTGGTGACGGTGCTGGAGATTGTTGCGGTGGCCCAAGGCAAAAGATGGAGTGGGCTGGCGGGGGACGGCAATGACGGAGTCAAATGACTTGGAGCCGCTGCCAGCGCTACATGCACGAGATACGGCTGCGGCCTAGAACGCAACAGGCAGCGCCTGCAAGTGCTTCCTGAAGGCGAACCGGGAAGAGAGCAGGGGAAGCCATAGCCAGACAGCACAGCTCAGACGGTACAGCTCAAAGGCAGCGCAGGCAGCGCACACGTCATGCCCGCCGGGGTTAAGCAGCCGCCTGATGGACGAGGCGGGCGGCGTGGCTGGAGGCGTGGCGTGGCCAATCGCATGCCCCTCGCTACCGTCAAGCTCTCTAGCTGTGCTCCAGCTCCAGCGTCGTGGAGACGATTACCTTGAAAGCAGCATGCAACATATAAAAGATCGATTCGCTGGCGCCTACATCTCCCTCTTCTTCGCTCCGAAAGGGCCCGTCTGAGCCCCTTCCCGTCCCGTCAACTATGGCTTGGGTTTCGCTCTCCCACGACGTGGCACGGGGGCCATCTCCGTCTGGCTTCAGCACACACACGTACGCACGTTACTCTCCCTCTCTCACTCGCATACACGCAATGGTTGGCCCGGGCGACGGAAAGAGAGGGAACAGCTGCCCGCTGTGCTGTTGTGTCACCCCAACCACCAGTACGGGTTTCCATGTGACGGTCCAACAAGGAGCCGTAGAGACATCGGATCCATGCGTATGACCACAAGCCAGCATTCCAAACGCTTCCACCGCAGTACTGGTCGGTCGAATCAAGACTGCGCAATCTACAGGCGCTGGTGCACTGCCTCCAGCAATTGAGCAATGGCAGCGCGTGCGGCATGCAGCATCCGCGCACGTTCCCTGGCAGGCTGCAGTGGGTGACTTGGCAAGGCGTTGTATATAAGGCCGGCCTCCCCTGCCGCCTGGCTCGTCACGCCTCTCGACAAGCCCAACGAGCCCGACAATCTGCGTGTGCTATCATCACTCTGCGTGAAGATAACACACAAAGCCTTTCGGATTTATCAGCACTTTCTCCCGCAAAGTCGCGTTAAATTCGAGGGCTTCCGGAGCTCTCCCCCCACAAGCTGCGTCACACTAACCTGTCCACTCTTTACCACTCCTTCTGTCGCTCGCTCCGTCTTTCGCTGAATCGATTCACCTCTTCGCCCAACATGTTCGGAAAAGGCTCATTTGCTAGCGCCAAAGAGCGTTCTGGCAAGATCACAAAGCACCCGAAGAGATCGTTCCGTGAGACGTCAAAGCACAAGCAGCACATGGCCGATAAGATGGAATCCGTGCGCATGGATAGTCCCATGATGGAGAGCGTGTCGCCCAGCCTCACCTCTGCCATTGTGAGCATCGTCGTTGGCCCGGACCAGCGCTTGTTCGCCGCACACGAAGACGTCCTCTCCCACTCCCCGTTCTTCGCCGATGCGTTACGGGGCCAGTTCTTCGAGTCCACTAATCGGCGCATCGATTTACCGACAGAGGAGCCCGAAATCTTTTCCTGCATTCTCGAGTATCTGTACAAGGGTGACTATTACCCTCGCCTTGTCCATGACAAGCGCCGCCAAACCTGGATGCTAGAGGGTGCAGTGTCAAGCCCGGATCCGAACAAAGGCGATCGCGTGACCGCCGTCGAGCCCACCTTCTTCCACGCCGGCGTAGGGGACGTCATTCTTCGCGACACAGCCGTGTACTGCGCTGCTGACCGGTACGGCCTCGAAGAGCTCAAGAAGCTCTCCCTGCGTAAGCAGGGCCTGCAGAGCGGGATCGAGGTCGGAACCATCCTGCGTAGCGCCCGGTATGCCTATGAGAATACGCCGGACAGTGATTCGAAGCTGCGCGCTCATTATCTCGCGCTTATCATCCGTAGTCGGAAGACCTTCAAGCGTAGTGGAACCATGCAGATGGAAATGGAGATTGGGGGGAAGCTGTTCTTTGACTTGTTTGTGGCCATGTGTAACCATGTCGATGATATCGTTGAGGCGAGGTGAGTGCCTTCGAGCCTCTCTCCTATCCCACCCTGCCTGTGATGTGTGCACATAACTCCTGTAGCCATGACTAACATTCACTCCGTAGCAACGCTCGCACTCCGAGAACCATCTGAAGGTTTCCTTGGCCGTTTTCGCGTCATCGAGTTCGCAAACACCACGGCTCGCAACCTCACTCATCTCGCGCATAGACTGACAACCCCGGCAGCGACACGTTCGCTCGCCTTGCGCACACCTATGGATAAGAAAGAAAGAAAATCACAAAAAAACGCACCCCCCTCTCGGAATTGAAAACCTCCCCTTCTTCTGGCGTTGGACAATTGCCCAAGACTGGATCATCGGCACACGGCTATGGCTGCTACTACTACTCTCCCACCTCGTTTTCTCTTTCCGTGGCGTTTTTTGCAAACCCCGCTTTCCTCCCCAATCGCTCTCTTCCCTTGTAAACGATCCCCCCCCCTCCTTCTCCCCCCCGTGTGAAATAGTCCCCCATGGCGGCACGTGAGCCCCCTTTTCGTCTCCCCTCTCGCGTGCGAGAGAGTACATTGACCACCGAAACTGCGTTTCCTTTGTTCACTGCTACTTTTGGGGATCCCTCGAAATCGAGGGCACGTGTGTTGATTTCTGTGTCCGTACTACTTCCCTAAGGGGGGGAACCTCCCCTCTGCCAGAGTTTTAGGGGAAAGAGAGACCTTCGCTCCGTTTCTGTTGGTTGTAGGGTTTTTCCGCGATGGTTCATTGTGTGTAGGGGCAATTCTTCGTCCCCCTCCCCAGCTTTTACTAGTAAGGGGAACCTTGATGGTTGTATCTGAAGGGAAAGGCCGGCTGGGACAGATTGTACCTCCGGTGGCTGAGACCGCTTGGATCGGGAGACTGGCTGATGGATGATTAGCGACGATTTAATGCCAAAACGTGGTCGTTGCTAAGCTTGCGTGTGCATGGTTTCACAGTGAAGTTGCAGATCTACATGGTGTCCCCCCCCCTTTATATGCATGTGATGTTCTTCACGCACAGCTCGGGAAGCTGAGTAGTAGACATGACTTGTGCTTGTAATCTATAGCCCTCCCCCACCCCCCAAACCCCTCGGCCAAACAGAGAAACGGAACAGGCTCGGCTCAGGACGACTTGCACATCAGTTCGGCACAACAACAAAGCCATTCCCAGCCAAAGTGATAAAAAGGTATCGTGTCCATTGCTCTGAACTAAAACTGCGCAAAACCAGCCGGAGAATTTTTAATACTCCCCTTCCCCCCCTCACTTTCAGGATACTCCACGCAATGCCTATATGCAGAGCGGCTGTCCAACGAGAAAAAAAGCAAGCGGCGGACAAAGGAAGCAGAACCAACCCAATTAAAACATCAACAAAATAAAGACCAAAGTCAAAATGCGAAGCGAGCGCCTACGCCGTTAGATTCGATAGGTGCCTTACCCAAACAACGACGAATAGATGCGGGTCGAGAGCCGGCGTAGGTAGGCAATGGGTAGATCAGGTCGTTAGATTCTGGACAAAATAACAGGGTATGTGACCAACGAGGCGGCGGGTGGGTATACATGGTGATACCGCCCGATAATAACAGTCCAAAGGAACAATGCGTATGTAGCGCGGGATGCAGGACAGGAACGAACTTCAGCTCCATTTGCACATGATGCCTGACTAGGCATTTTTGTTCAGGTGGGTCGAAGAGAGGAAACGGTAAAGAAACCTCTTTCCACATGGGAGATGGAGTGGATAGGACAGAGAGATGGGCAAGGGAAAAATTTTTCCACGAAACGGAAGGAATAGGCGGAACATTGCGGGATCTCGTGACGGGCGTACGCATATGCCGAGCGGAGTGCTCACTTTCACAGCATGCGCGCATACAAGTACATGATTAAGTAGGTTGTCGGTAGTCGACAGCAAGCAGTGGGGCATCATTGCATCCGCTTTCGTTTACGTGCATCGTCGGGGTCATCTTCGTCTTCTCGCTCTTGCGTATCCGCCGGATTAAGTAAGGAATGGACATTGGATGCCATGCTAGAGCGACGTGTTGGCGGACCTGGAGTATCAATTCCCTTAAAGGGATATCGAGCTCCTGGAAGGGACCAACTACTATCGGCGCTCAGGGTCGAGGGCGTAGTGTCGCTGGTCAAGGGAGGGGTGCCCTGGCGCGACGAGTGGTGGTGATGCGCGCGGGGCAGTTGGTACGACTCCAAAGCATCACGGAGCTGCTGGTCCCCTCCGATAGGTGGTCGATGGGGCGACGACGGCCATTGGGTCGAGTTGTGACCAGAAGCATAGGGTGATTGAGAGGGCGGTTGGGGCTGCCAGCCATGCGTACGTATATCTGCCGAAGTGTGTCGCCTATAGAGGTTGTAAGGCGGGGATGAGCTGTTACCTAGATTGCTCCCCAGAGTCCCACCCGGATGTTGGATGGACGGTGGAGGGGGTGGGGGTGGCTGGTGGCTCACTGGGGTTCTGGTTGAAGATGGCGAGTAATTACCCGTGCCTATTGAGCCGTAGCGGCGCGGAGAGAGCGCAAGATGGGCCGGAACCGGAGGTTTGAAAGGTGGAGCTTGGCGCGAAGGAAGACCAGCTAGTGAACCTCGCCGCGAGTCGGAAATATTGTCTTGTGGTATCTGTCGCGGGGAAAGAGGGGCATGGTTATTGTCTAGCTGCATGAAGAACGGTTGTCGGGCGGAAAGTGGCTCATCTGGAGCCTCGAGCGCCCGTAGCATTTCGGTCTGGCGGGCAATCTCCCGTTGTATGGTAGACGCTAGCCAAGGGATCAGTTGACGTTGGATTAGAGTATAGGCAAAAGTACGTACCGTCCTTATACACCTGATTTTCCGGGTCTGGTATCAGTGCCATGATATTAGTCGCGAGGGCCTCATTCCACTATACATATTATTAGCTGCTGTAGATCAGGCGGAGGCTAGCCGACGAACTTGTTGACACTTTACCAGATTCTCCATGAGGATTGCATTCTTATGGGTAAGATGGGCGCAGTTGTCCTCCGAGCGTTGCATGCGTGCATGCATATCATACAGACCATGCTCCAAGGCAGCGAGCCTTGATTCGACCGGATCAGGCATCGGCTCGACAGGTGTTCCTGCCGGCGGACCGGACGGGACCTTGGGCGTCGAAAAGGAATCGCGATGGATGAGCGCGTGCCGCGAAGCGCGCCGTTTGATTTCGCGCAAGCCTACCAAATCGCCGCGCTTGAAATTGCCGTTGCCGTGTTTGAACTCCCATAGGGGGGAGTCGGGAGAACCTGTGTGAAACACATCGCTTACTACGCAGCCGTCAGCTACAAACTCCTAACGCACCAATATCGAGGAAGACTCACCTTTGTGGAAGCCATACATGTTCAATTGGCGCACGAATGAGGAAATATTGGTGTGCTTAAAGTATGATCTACAGGCGCGGTTAGATAGATTAAAGGCGGTCAAAGCTTCCGATCTACGTACGACAGGACTTTAGAAAAGTCGCTCGAAGGAGACATGACAAAACTCTCGTTTGTACTCGACCATGAGATAAGATGTTGGATGCCCTGGTCCTCGAGCATGCTGGAATGGCGTTAGCATGCGCAAGCGACTGCACGGGCTTGGAGCAGAGAAACGTACTTGTACAGCTTGTGGATGAAGGCAGTCTGCACCACTTTGGGCTGTTGGGCAGCAGCAGCAGCGCCTACTGGTGTAGAGGAGCCATTGACGTTTGAGTTCTTGCCCTCGGAATCGCCATTCGTGTGCTGGTCCTGGCCTCCGATGGCGCGATCCCCAACGGGGCTGTTCAGCATAGGGGGCCCCATGGTGGGGATGGTGGAGGGTGTGATGTCCATTGGATCCCGCGGCGGGGTGAGATGCGACGAGCCCGTCGAGGACGGGAGGATTGGGATGGACTTGTGCAGTCCTTGGTGATGCGGGTCGGCGGAGAATGGGCTTCGACGGGTTTCAGCGACAGAGGCCATGGCGGTCGCAAGGATGGAAACGGAGGAGCAGGCGTGCGCAGAGGACGGCGGAGGAATCAGCAACTGCGGGAGTTTGATATCACAGGGCGGGAGCGGCGGTGGCTGGGCATAGCAGAGCACGAGGCGCAGACAGACAGCGCAGCGGACGGCCGTGGATCGGAGGGCATTCGAGGGTGGAAGCAAGCAGGCAGCAGGCGAGCGAGCAAGCCAGCAAGCTACATGCACGCGGCGGGAGCGGAACGGTTCTGGCTGGCGGCGGGCCGCGAGATGGGAGAAACGGGGGGAGGATCTATTAGGGGGAGGGCGCGCGCGGGCGTTCCAGAAGATCGAGGCAGCGGCCCCAGCAGCTCGTAGTCGGGATCAGGGATGGGCCGTCGAGGGCGCCGTGGGCGGCGGCGCGGCGAGGCGGCAAATGATGGCCAGGACGACGGCCAGAGGAGGGAGGCAGTGGCAGTGTCGAGCTGGTCGTCTGGCGACGGCCTCGAAGCTGCGGGGGAACGGTGCAGGGCTCTGGGTGAGCCGCGGCGCAAGGAGTCGCAAAGTGTCTTATGTGCGGCACTCTGCTGTCGGCAAAGCACCCTTGTGCAGCCCTGAAACCACCACCCAGCTCTATCTACATCCCTCTGCTGCCGCCGTTGATTACCCGGAAACCCTCAAGCCCATGGCGACGCCATCCTTCCTCGCCTCCTTCCGGGCCCTGGGGACCACCGCTGCCCGCGTAGAGGCCCTCGCCGCCCTGCTTGGCGAACTGTCGTCTCACGAGTGGCGCCAGCTGCATCGCCTGGCCAGCGCACGATCTTTCCAGTTCGACATCGTCGCCGCCCTCCCCACCGAGCTGGTTCTCCACGTCTTTTCCTACCTGGACACGTCGACCCCATTCCGCCTCCAAAGAGCAAGTCTGACCGTCCATGCATGGCTTCTTACATCTGCAACCCGGTCTTACTGTCATTAGCAGACCCAGCTGACACGCTCCGGATAGGTCTCACGCCGCTGGTGCGCACTGTTGCGCAGTACTGACATTCTGAAGCCTGCCTTGAGAGCTTGGTACGATGATGCAGTCGACCTGGAAGCCGTGGCGTACGATGACTGCCTCCGAGAAGCTCAAGGGATCCACCGGTTCCGTACCGGCCACCACGTTGATGTGGTCGTTACGCCCCCCACATCTGACGGTCTGTTCGCTGCTAGCCGCACCGCCCTAGTGGAAGATGTGCTTGTTGAGATCCCCCTGCCCTCTCGCCAACTGAGCGTGACCAATCTGCGTACAGGTGCCTCTTGGAAAGCCCATGGAGAGGCCCGTGAAAAAATCTCCCATCTTGCCGCTTCAAAGGACTTGGTTGCCTTCTGCACCACAACGAACTTGTGCTATGTCTACACCATCTCTGGTGAGCAGCAAGCCAAGTTCCGACTGCCCCCCAATTGGTTCTCAGTCTTCACGTGCCGCAACCGCACCGTCGTCTGCGGTGGCTTTCTAGAACACTTCGCTGAATTCTACATCTGGGATCTTGATTCGCAGACGGGCAAATCATTACGTCTCGATTATGATCAGCCGCTCTTCTTCCCCGGCATCGACCAGTATGTCGAGCCCCTTTTTCATCTGAACAGTGACTGAATCTTGCCCGACGATTTCTCGGCCTCTGATAAGTCTGGTAGTTCCCATTGCATACAGATGAATGCCATCCCAAACCCTCGTTTGCAGAATCTAACACTGTTCACCACACGGACATGCGAGACTAGATGGTGCGGCCATGACATTGCGAAGGCTGCGATACGATACGCCCAGGTAGCGTTTGATGGTCGAGTAATTCAGCATAGAGAGTTCACCATCCCAGTTGCTGAAGAAGCATCAAACTTTGCAGGAACGTCAATTACTAGCATCCGACCAGTCGACAGGCGTGGAAGTTTCTGCATCAAGGTATTCGCTCGTTACAACAGTAATGGCTACAATAGCTGTTTTCAGTTTGACGAAGAGTCGCAAATTTTCACTAACCCTGACTGCCCAAATTCCCGCGGCGACGCTCTCTGGTCAGAGCACGTATCAACGCAGTGGTTCAAGGACTCATACTATCAGCTCTGCACAGATTACGACGTCCATCAGAATGTAGCGCGTCTCACGTTTGTACACTTGGGAACCAGGTGCGTTTCATCACCCCCTTTGTATAGATCATAGGGCATGGCAGATGACTGAGAATGAAACAGCGGGGAAGCTCATCTCGATGCCCAGCCGTTCATAGACGAGGCGGATTGTGATGTACTGTTTGGCGGAACGAGCACGCACATGTTGCTCAATGATAAGTTTGCAGTCGTCCTAGGCCTCGGCAGGAAATATGTTGTGTCCTTTGCGAAGAAGTAAACTGCGCCAACGCTACGCTGACTGACACACGGGTGACAAGTAGTGGCACAGTAAAACCATCCATATTAACAAAACACTGAGTTTTACATCCCCGCTACAACGTATTGTATGTTGTTTATACGCGGAGTTTGTTAAACTAGCTATATGTTAAGGCTGGGTATCTATTTATTAGCCAGAAAGTTATAATAAACGCGTAAACTCTACATCTACTCATTTAAAAATATGTAGAGAGCTTAAAGACTATATAATATGTTACTAAGTTTCAATAACAAAACAATGTATACTTTTTTTTATATAATTTTACAGTCCTAAGAACAATCACCGCGTATTTCGAGTTGAAACCGGCATTTCGGTAGGCTATTATTTTTGTCGCCCGCGTGAGTGGTAAGAATGAATACATAACAAACTATACGCACGCAACTAGATGACTGCATATGGCACACAGAATCAGCGACCTGTCTTCTTTCGCAGGCGTGGGTACATAGCAGCCGTTGTCACGCGGTTGGAAACAATGAATTCTTCCAGCCAAGCTTGCGAAGACTCGAAGTCGACGTATCCAGCTTAAGCCTAGCGCGGGGAAAATGCCCCGCTGCCACAATGCATAATCCCTACTGGGCCAAACCCGCGGCAGCCTCCGATACTTTTTCTCCGTTGACTCTCAACCCCGTCAAGAAATTTTTCGAGAGCTCCATCAATCCCTTTCTTTACCCTTTGACCTATCCGGAACACGTCTGCAACATGGTCCACAAGATCTATGTCACCTACAACCAGGTACGTGCAGTTTCAGCCATCGTCATCCTAGAGCATGCGTCTTGAAACGGAGCACAAGCGTGGTACAGAGTTGGAAGCACGCAGCTGCCAACAGGGAGATGGACTCCCTGCTGCATGGGTGCATAAGAGCTGGGATAGCTGCAGCTATCACATATAATTGCTTCGCAGTCCTCAACCACCTGTGCGCTTCTAATTCCATTTATCCTGGATGTAGCCTATTATAGCCCTGTCCACTGTGCGTGGCATAATAAACTGACAGTTTTTGCGCGTATACAGGTGCACAAGCTATGCCAAATCTCAGCAGAGCGCATTTTGGATGAGTTCAAGCCGCAGCTCATGGTGGCAATTGGCGGAGGGGGTTACGTTCCGGCGCGTATTCTGCGGTATGTTCTCCGTCCCCTGAATCAGTGAATAGGGCAGAGGCCGATTGGACCTTGTCCCTACATAGGTCATTTCTAAAGAAGCCTGGTGCCCCAAACATCCCTATCCAGGCCATCGGTCTCTCCCTCTACGAGTCCCTCGGCACCGACGCCGTCGAGAAGCCTGGCACCAAAGTCACGCGTACACAATGGCTTGATCTGTCTTCGTTGGAGATGGCCAATCTCATTGGAAAGAACATTCTCATCGTTGATGAGGTCGATGATACGAGGACGACACTCGAGTACGCTGTGAAGGAGTTGGAAAAAGATGTAGTTGAGGCGCAGAGGAAGCTTGGTAGGGAGGGTGAGGAGACCCGTTTCAGCATCTTCGTGCTGCACAACAAGGACAAGACCAAGAAGGGTATTCTACCCGAAGACGTCGTGCAGGGTCGATATCTGGCAGCGGAGACCGTAGGAGATGAGTGGATCTGCTACCCATGGGAGGCGACGGACATCGAGGAGCATGACCGCCTTTCCAAGGAGCAGGATGTCCAAAAGCAGTAAAGCTACTAAAACGGCTTAAGAGAACATTCTGAAATGAATGGCATTCGTGGTTTATTGGAGTTCGGCATATAGCGCAGGGGTGATCTCTACTTGAGGTTTGGTATAGGAACAGACGAAAATCTAATCGTTGGTAATTGCACCAATTCGTTTCCGCGTACGTCCAACAACCCGGCGATACGACCAGTCCTGGGCGGTCAGGGGTGAGCTACTGTTCTCTGCACAATCACTTTCTCTAGAATTTTAGACAGATCAGCCCCTGGTGCTTTCAGACCTCTGCACTGCCCCTACTCTCAAATACCAACCTCAAACCTTCCCTCCACTAGGCCCCAAAATTCCTCAACAAGCTCCCTCTGTCCCTCTCCACCTCTTACTGCCATGTATCTTCTTTCATCTACTCTCGGCTCCCAGTTTCCTGGGTTCGCATCCACCATCATGCCGCCCGCCTCTTTCAAAATAACCCACCCAGCGCACACATCCCATGCCCAGCACCCAGCTTCCCAATAAACATCGATATCTCCCTTCGCCACAGCACACAGATTCAAGGCCGCAGACCCCAGGCTTCGCAGCCCGTGAACCATGCCACCCCCTTCCTCTTTGCTTTGCGCTAGCCGTGCAAAGGTCTTGCTTTTTACAGAGAAATCATTGCCGCTACGATCAGAGCCCCACTCGACAGCTACAAGGCAAGAATTGAGCGTTTCAAGGGGAGTGGGAGGCGTTAGTGGGAGTCGCTGCGGGGGGGAGGACGGAGTGGAGCGAAGGTAGGCGCCCTGGCTCACGATAGCGGTGTGTAGTGCAGTGGTAAAAGGATTGTATACAACCCCAATTTGGGGGATCAGATTGACGGAGAGGCCGAGGGATATGGCGACGTAGGGGTGGCGGTGGACAAAGTTTGTGGTGCCGTCGATGGGGTCGAGAATGACTGGATTCCATCAGGCTACACGACCCTCACCAAGTTCGGGGAAGATTGAACGATGCAGACGAGTTCATAGCACGCACATGTTGGTTCGGGACCCAGTTTATCTCCGGGCTTGTAGGTTTCTTCGCCCATGAAGGAGAAGGACGGATATTTTTCGTGCAGGGAAGTTGAGATGATTTTCTCAACAGCTTGGTCGGTTTCCGTGACGAGATCGACGGCTGGGACAGTCAATTGGGTCTTCTAAACACATTGGGCGGTAGGGCGGGAGCTTATACAGTTTTTCTTAGAGCCTGCTGCCCCTGTGGTCGGTTTCGCAGAGGTAATGCGTTCGCCTACCTTCTTTGCGATTTCGACCATAAAGTCGTGGATCTCTTGGAGATTGATGTCGGCCATGTTGGGTTGATGGAGTAAGAATGAGCGTCTGGTTCGGAGACAGCCCAACTCATTGTCAACGTCCACGTCAAAAGCGGCTGCCCCACCGAGGGGCATCTGTTATCGATAAGCCCGTACGACTAGCAGACGCAGGGACAGTGGAGTGGCAGAGTGGATCCTACGGCCCGGCACCTTCTTAGCTTTCAACCTCGGTAGATGATGTACCTAGGCAGCAAGATGAGCTCGTCCAACAAAGCTAGCAACCATGTCTCGACACAGGCCTCTACACCCACTACGGCGAGCGCTGACGCCATGTCTGATCCCAAAGAGCGCCTTTCCGCCATCCCTTGGTGTCGCGCTCTCCTCCAGTCCTCGGAATGGGCACCAGCAAACAACCCTAACCGAGTTCCAAAGCCCAGTACCGAGGATAGTTTCTTTGCTGAGACACTAAGCACGCCGCGCACCATCCGAGCTTGCGTTACCTTGCGGAATGCTCAAGAGAGTCAAAGGGGCATCGAAGGCGTATTCTACGACGAGATCAGGGAGCTTTTTGAGCTCGGAGACGGACTGAATGGTCATCCGCGGATTGCGCATGGAGGATTTGTAACGACCATGATTGATGAGGTGATGGGCATCCTTATTACGGTAAACATACAAGCAAGGATCGACAAGGGGATCAAGCCGCATGAGGGCAACAACTGTTTCACAGCCTGTACGTCGTTGGTTCTGCTGTGCTCCGCCACCAGGTAGACTCTAGGGATAGGAGGAGTTGCTAATGTGGAGCAGATCTAAACACCAGCTACAAAAAGCCCGTGCCGACGCCAGGCGTGGTGCTGTGCACGGCCAGGGTAGTCCGGAAGGAAAGAAACAAGATATACACGCGTGCTACAGTAGAAGATGGGCAGGGAACTGTGTTTGCAGTGGGCGACGGCATGTTCATCGAAGTCAAGAACAAGCTCTAGCAGCCGATTCAGAAGATTTTTATGTGGATTCTGTGTTGCTGCTGGTTTCGCCCGAAGAAGCAGCTATGTGTTTCAGTGCTTAACCTTGTGCGTGCAACCGCACCCGCCAAAGCCCTTCTACTCCCTAGTCTCGCTTCGGCAGTTCTTAGGATGTGCTGTTAAGGCCAAGTCTTCAAAAGGGTCGTTGGGTAGCGATGTCGGCGCTTCTTGTAACAGTAGGTCGCGTGATTCTTCACCACGCATACGGCATGTTACTTAGCTTGACATGGACCAGTGTAACGTTGTACGGAGCTGCGGAAATGTGGAGAGTGAACCATAATCTTTAAGGTAGTCCACTTGGTGTCTAATTACTACCATAGGCCGATTAAGCGCCAGTAAAAACGAAGCATGGCCCCCCATTGCCAGATCTGTTACGTGTTGTAGACAAGTGACGGCATATGACAGGATTTGTAATCGCCTTTTGACAATGGTGGTATAATCGGTCAAAAACGCTGGACTATGACAGAGGCACTTCAGCAAGCCACAATACGCATGAAGGACATTCAGCATCAGGGCTGGCCAACTCTCCGCGGCGTAGAGTATCCTGGTCTTTGGTGTTGCGTTTCATCACCCGCTGACTAGACGACATCCAAAAAAGAAGGTGAGCACCTCCGAAGGTTACTGGCCAGGCCAAACAACACTGCAATCTGCCACAGTTTTGTTTTGCAACCCGATGGGGCTGCCTCGAGCTCTTCGATGACCATGCATTTCGGAACCGTGCATCGAAATTGATTGGGATTGTCAGGGCTGCATAAGTCATCGTACTGACCGAGAGCGATATGTAACCTTAAGACCCCCCTCGTAGATCCCCATTGCAGTTGAATTCAAGGTACCTGCATGTTCCTAGGGCCATGTCCACACTGCACGCAACCTTCCGGGAGCGAGGTTGCAAGGCAGAATCGCGTCTTTCGCATGAAACAACAATAGCCGCAATAGGCAACTCCTAAGCCGGAGAGGAGGCTTTCTTCTCCATAGCGAGGGGGCAGCTAGTCCGGTGGAGGCTCCACGGGACCATTCTAACATCGTGACGATGGCGCCGCTGGACCTTCTCCATCTCAGCGACGTTACCTGGCCAGCGTGGCAGCACGCGCAGGGACTCTACAAGCATGGAGGTCATGAGATCGACTCGGGGATTTCGTGCAGCGAGCGAACCTGGCAAGTGTCTTTTGGCGGTGATATTCCCCGCAAACTCCATAGCGCCACGAGGCTGGTACCACTAGAGATGAACGACCGGGGCTAGGGGCCGTGACCACTTCTTCTTCCTAGCCGGCAAGATGTTCGATGTAAAGGCATTCACATGTCCTTAATAACTAGCGCTAGGCATTGGTTGGTTGCAATTAGCCAGGATGGAAAATGTCGAGCCGACCCGGTGACAATCGTCTAAATGAGGCTAGACGCTGCCCTGTCTGTTTGGCTACCCGACCATGTTCATTTCGGACATAGCATGTCTCCTGAAATGCGCGCCTACTGAATCCCATCCCATGCTTGCAAAGTCCTGTAGGACAGACTCTCTCTCTGGCCGCCATGCTCCGCTTAGCCTTGACTCATTTCCCGGGGCTTTCATGTAGCTGCATTTGCAAAGTCTCCGCCGGGGCACACACCAACTAAGGCATCGCTGGCCTTATGATCGCTATCCACAAGTGACGGACGACATGGCCAGTCACCAGAGCCTTCCTAGCTGCCAACCATGGGGCATGACCGCACATGGTGGAGGGGGGTAATTGGTTGTTTCGATGCGCTTTGCCACTACTGCCAGCGACCAAGCGAACGCAACCTTTCGCATTGACATATAAAATCCATTTCCCGCTCCAATTGTACTTCTTATACACGATCCTTTCTCTAGCTTCTCTTCGTCGTTGTGTGTTAGTGTAACGGTTCGTGAAACGTACCCTAGTGAGAATGCGAATCTTCTCCCTAATCTCCTGCCTTTTGGCAGTGAGAGCACACGCAGCAGCTCTTCGTAAGCCAACTTTTTGCATCACATCCACATCACCAAGCTAACGTGATCTAAAAGCGTCTCCTTTTTCTTATGCACCCCAGAATGCTGTGGGATCTCACCTCGAAGAGCGAGCGAGTTCATATTGGATGGAGGACATACAAAAGCAGGGCCGTGCTGCTTTTAACTCCAACCCTGGAGGATATAAGGTCTTCCGCAACGTGAAGGACTATGGAGCCAAAGGCAAGTAAAGCTCTCATTCTATCAAGGGATCTTTCTGACATTGAGACAGGTGATGGTGTCACTGATGACTCTGCTGCCATCAATCGCGCCATCAGTGATGGAAACCGATGCGGACCATGGGTCTGCCAATCCGCCACCGATGTCCCTGCCGTAGTCTATTTCCCGAGCGGCACTTACATCATTGGCAAGCCTATCATCATGTACTATATGACACAAATGATCGGAAACCCTAACGGCCGGCCTGTGCTTAAGGCTTCTCCTAACCTCCAAGCCTTAGCTTTGATCGACTCAAGCCCCTACCAAGATGGTACTGGTGCTCCTGGCTGGACCTCAACAAATGTGTTCGCACGACAAATCCGAAACTTTGTTATTGATCTCACCCCTATTCCTGCCACGAGTGGAGCTCAAGGTATTCATTGGCCGGCTTCTCAAGCTACAAGTATCCAGAACGTCAAGATCCAGATGAATATAGCCTCAAATTCAGTCCAAGCTGGTCTCTTCATCGAAAACGGTAAGCGTCTATTCAAATGAACACTTCATGAATTCGTGCTGACCCAGACAGGCTCGGGAGGACACTTGGCCGACATCGAAACCGTTGGCGGTCTCTATGGCCTTAACGTCGGTAATCAGCAATTTACCATGAAGAACATCAAAATCTCAAACGCCGTCGTTGGCATTAGCCAGATCTGGAATTGGGGCTGGTTATGGAAGGGTCTCACCATCACTGACTGTGGGACTGCCTTCTCGATGAAGAGTTTGAAAGACAATAGCCCAGACCAAAACGTGGCCTCTGTTATAATTATTGATAGTCAAATCATCAATACCCCTGTCTTCGTAGATTCGGTAAGTTTATATGCGAGGCAGATCGATCCAAACTAACGTGTGCTAGGCTTGGACTACAAGCTCCAGCCAACCAGGTGCTGGGCAGCTCATTTTGGAGAACATCAACCTCCAGAACGTCCCAGTTGCCGTCAAGGGACCCAGTGGCACTATTCTTCAGGGTGGATCAACTACTATCCAGGCATGGGGACAAGGAAACAAATACGCCCCTAACGGCCCCTCAAAGTTCCAAGGCACTTTATCTACAAAGAGACCCAGCGGTCTTCTTGATGGGAGCAGCTTCTATGCAAAGTCCAAGCCTCAATATGAAAGCCTCGGAGTCAGCTCTTTCATCAGCGCTCGTTCCTCAGGTGCCAGGGGTGACGGATCTACCGACGACACCACTGCTCTCCAAAACGCGATCAACTCGGCTGCTTCTGGAAACAAGGTTCTCTACGTCGATCACGGTCACTACAAGATCACGAAGACCCTATATATCCCTCCTGGCGCTCGAATCGTCGGTGAAACCTACCCAGTTATTCTGGCAAGTGGCAGCACATGGGGAAGCAACACCAATCCAGTACCAGTGATTCAGATTGGCAAGGCCGGCGAAAGCGGGAGCGTCGAGCTTTCCGATCTCATCTTTGCCACACAGGGACCTACGCCTGGAGCCACGATCATCGAATACAACCTGGCCACTTCCAGAGGATCTGGCCTTTGGGATGTGCATACTCGTATCGGTGGTGCAAAGGGTACCAGCCTCCAAGTCTCCCAGTGCCCCGTTGGAAGCGTCAACAATGCCTGCATGGCAGCCTACATGAACGTGCACGTAACGAAGAGCGCCAGTAATGTCTACATGGAGAACAATTGGTTCTGGACTGCCGATCACGACCTGGACGATCCCAACTCCACTCAAATCTCCGTGTTTACTGGTCGCGGCCTTCTCGTCGAAGGTTCCAACGTTTGGCTATATGGCAATGGTGCGGAGCATCATGCTCTCTACCAGTACCAATTCGCCAACGCAAAGGACGTGTTCGCCGGCTTCATCCAGAGCGAAACCCCTTACTACATGCCTACTCCCGATGCGAAATCGCAGCCCTACCCGCTCAACAGCAACATCAACGACCCGAACTACAGCAGCTTCTGCCCGGCGAACCAGGTTTGCGACGCGCTCGGTCTCCGCGTGCTCAATTCGCAAAACATCATGGTCTATGGCGGAGGCTTCTACTCCTTCTTCAAGAGCAACAACAGCACTTGCAGCAAAGACACCAACTCGGTACGAGACTGCCAGAACCGCATGGTCAGTATCGAGGGCAGCTCTTCGGTGGTCGGATACGCCATCAGTGAGGTTGGCGCTCTCCAGATGCTTACCATTGATGGTTCGGACAAGGCAGAATGGAAGCCCAACCTAGCCGGCTACTCTAACGCTATTGGCTACATCAACTACAATATGTGAGGCTGCGCAGGGGGCGTCACATTCGCTTTTCCAACATCTCGGTTGAATTTGTTCATGAATTGAGGATGATGTCATCCAACACAACCGGCTCGGTGTGTTGTTTTTTGGTCTTGCCTCAAGCGGACCTTCGCTTGTATATATATATTTTTTTGACTTTTGGAATATTGCCGAAATTGTACATAAGGCAGATTATTTCTATGACGGGCCATGTAGGGGAAGCGGGACAGTCAACTGCGATAAGTATTGGGTACCCATTAAAGGTCCAACCTCACAAGATACTTAGTATCGAACTACTTACATGAATTTTCATTTTCATAAAGTACATGGCATCTTACATGTGATGTAATGTTTTACTTTGAGCCTGCAGGACAACTCACCCTCATTCACGGATCACTAGAATATACCTAAACCGGCCGGACTTGCAGGTTGTGCTTAAGGACTTGGCGGTGGTGCACCCCTGCATTAATAACTTTCATCTCTCTCTCTACAACTTATTCTTAGGCTGCGAACTGGAATGCCTGTAATCGTAATGCCAATCGTCCCTTGCCATATCAGCCCGTACTCTGTAATTTTCCTCGGCATCCTCTAGAATCTGCATATCGACATCGACAACACTCATGCCCTCGGTGCAACTTCCTAATCTCGTGAGCGCGCCTGCGAATGGGACAACAACCTGTGAAAGGCCTGCATATCCTTTTCCAGGAGGGCCGCCCGCGTTAGCAAACACGATTGCTGGAGACAGAGCTATCAGCTTCAAAGTACGGAGCAATACTATGCGCAATGCGCGACCACACTCACCACATGTATTCTCGAATGCCCTCGCCGTGAGCATAGAATCTAAAAAGAGTGCTTCAGCGGATGGGTTGAGTTTGAGTCCCGCCTCGTTACAATCGTTTAACGTCCAGAATGTGGGTATGATGATGATCTTCGCACCTTGAGCAATGAGCTCTCGGAATGCTTCCGGAAATGCGAGGTCCCTATTCGAACGTAATAGACCGAGTTGTCAGACGGGTTGTGGCATGTGTAAGGGTCTTCGGGTTCTATTACCAGCAAATCAAGATTCCCACCCTACCGATTGGCGTGTCAAAAACCTCGTGTACGTCCCGAGCGCTACCTTTTAGATGTTCACGCTCTGGGTGCCTTTGCGCACATTAAGAACCTGCTTGTCTGGAGCGTTTGTGGAAGGGTTAAGGGACACGTACCACAAATTCTTCTTAACATACTTCCCACGAATCTCTCCTTCGTGGTCGATGAAGTAAGCTACGTTAAGGAGTTTATTTTCATCTTGTTTTGTTTCTTGATGCGGCTCGAGTATAGTACCGGGAGCGATGCATATCCCACATTCTTTAGCCAGGGCTTTGTACTTATCGAGGTAGTATTGTCCTTGTTTTGCTACGGTGACGAAGTTTGGGTCTTTCGGGATCCAGCTGCTAAGGTGGTATTCTTGGGAAACATATTAGTTTGAAATACTTAGGGTGATATGCTTACAATAGTAAGTGTTTCTAGATAAGATAGCTCGATCAATACATACCGGGTAGAACCACCAACTCAGCACCCTGAGCTGCTGCAGACCGAATATACTTGGCTGCTTTGTTGAAGTTGTGCTCCATTTGCATCGGCTTCCTTCGGTTAACATGATAACCCTAGTGAACGTCATCGGAGACGACAACCTACTTTCGGATACAGCTGGATCACAGCTACCTTGATGATCGGAGCCATTGAATTAATGAAGCTACTAGAAAATTTAGGATAGACTGGGAAACTGAAAGCGTTTTGAGGTTATTGATGGTGGTAATCGGAGCTCGAAGTGGAGCAGGTGATGGCTTGGACGCTAATGCGCGGGGCGACGTTGGACCAACGAATCCGGAAAAATGGTTGAGAGGCACACGTGCAATTGTCCATGGGTGTTAAGAGGGGTATCATCATGAAACACTGGCTAAGGTGTGCTGGATATTGCCTTGCAGAATCAAACAGTCATGCTTAAGGCTGATAGTGAAGCGTTGTAGTGTTGCAGCTATCAGCTCCACGCCATATGGTTACGACTCATGAGCCTCAGTCAACATCGTGTATTATGATTAAAACATGCGACGAATCCATATTGATGCAGCAGATGTAGTAAGGAACCCAGCCTCGCTAAGAACAAAAGCTTTCATCAGCAGATCGTCGAACTACAGAGTACCAATGGAAAGAACATTTTCTGGTAATTAATGAGGAAAATGTAGCATACTGAGAAATTCTAGGAAACGTAATGTAAGAGGACCATTTTGACACTTTGTTTTCAAAGCCCATGAGAGAATATCGAAGCATGACTGACGCCTCTTTCTCCGTACCAGGCACGAGCGAATTAAGATCAGAATACTTATATCGCTCCTCACGATGTTGACTGATCATTCCACGAACCGAAAATAAGGTGATAGAAGAAAGAGAGGAAGATGTTCCTTGTTGACCATAGGTCTTTAGGCTACTCAAGGTGAACATACCATGGCACCGCAAGACTGAGTACCTTGAGCGCAGAAGAGCCTCGAAGAATTAAGCTGAAATATAGGAATTGGGTCTGATGTCTCGAGAAAAGATCAGGCTGCGGCTGCATCGGCCCATTGGGCCCTAATTTCGATTCCATTGGTCAGATACGAACTTGCTTCCGACTCAGACTCCAGATCCGACCCAGTATCGAGGAGGGTATATGGGTTGGTAATTGGCACCGGTCCCATGGGAATGACTTCTGATGGCGGTTGTGCCTTAACAATTGGTCGTGGTAGAGGCGCAGCGCACTCATCACGGTACCAGTCTATCCTCAAACCTTTGTATGCGGTTCGTGACATCATGCAAGTCCTAGCAAACAAGGCATTGTGAATTGAGTTGGTGGATATATACGCGTCGCCGTCTCGGAAATATATATCGATAATAACGAGGTTGTGGATATGGTCCAGATGCTCACGGATTTGATCGGCGGTAAGTTTCCCGGCAGCGCCTCGCACAATGAGATTTCGGCTGGCTCCGTTTGCTATTTTGTTAGACACATGCGGTGGAACATGGAATTGACGGTCGTTCCAGCGAAACTCAAGCTGTTCTTGATCAGCATAGTCAGAAAAGAGAGCTTAGAACCTACCCGCTTTGTGTGAAAGTAAATATCGTTGCGCTTTGCGTATGCGAGGTACTCGGCGGCGCCTTCAACGAAGGAAACAGTGGCTGTGCGATCGTTGCGAAGGAAGATGTCAAGAAGTCGACCACCTCGAAGAATACTGACAAGGTCTTTGTGCGTTGTACGGTCCGAGAGATTAGTTATAAGTACCGTACGCTGGTCCTGTACAGGGACATGCTGAACAGGTACAGAAGTATCCTCATCCTTGTCTGATGAGTCGATGGAGTCACTTTTACCGTGGCTGTACCCTCCACTCGGTAGCTGGGAATGGTGTCTGGGCTGAAGAAAGCAGCCAACTGCACTGCTATTTGAAGCTACGCCCGAGTTCGTTGGAAGAGGTCGACGAAGCGCAACAGGGACAGCATCCGGATGCGTGAATGTTTCGTCCCAAGTGTTAGGTTCACTTGGGTACACAATGGGTTCTTCGTGAATGCTACTCTCGCCCGAAAGGAGTGTCTCGAAAGTGTCTTGCGTAAGGCCGCCGCGGAACAGTGCGTTCTTGAGTAGATCTACGATAAGTTAGCATGAATATGCGTTTATCACAGCCAGACGTGACTAGAGGTTCGACGACGACGACGTACTATACTCTCGCACTTGTTGGAGCTATAACATGGACAGTCAGCCTCAATGAAGCTCTATGGAGACGCGGAGCACATACATTGCACTCATGCTCGGCTTTGGGGATGGTTACGTAGAGGGACAGGTCCGGCCCAGTGCTGAACTTTTGAGTGGAAGTATGCTGGCAAAGACATGAGCTCAATTCAGAATGTGGGTGGCAGCCACTCACGAACTCAGCCCTGGTGGTAATCAACAGGCAGAACGATGGTGTGGAAGGCTGGATGCGGACACTCACCTACGCATCAGGGCTTCAAAATAAGATCTGCCTATGGTGACAGTCGCCATTGAGACGTTAGAAGAGAGGCTCGGTGCCAAGGATGGGTTAAAGGAAGACGAGCGGCACAAGTTGTGAGAAGGTGTAAAAGAGGTTTGCCTGTCCAGGGAATGTTTTATCAGTCCCAGACAGCAGCAGCAGAAGCTGGCCCAAGCTCCTTCCGACTGCACACAGATAAAGTACAGTAGGCAAGTACCCATCAGCTGCGTTGCGCCTTCCACGTCCCGCCACGCTGGGTCCGCCAGCCAACCATGCTTTACCCAGGTTTACGAGGAGCCACGCTGCCATACAACACGGCGGTATATAACACAACATACAATGCAGCATCCAAGCCCATCGGAGACTGTTCAGCCAAAGGGTAGGGTACTTTGATTGTGCCGGGGTGGTCCTCTCATAGTGTCGCCCTTGGCTCTTCTGCTGGTTCGGGTGTAGTACGCCACCCCAGCATCTAAGCAAGCGACTCAAAGTTTTGGCAGCGTCACGGCGCGCGTCTGCTCATGGACTCTCCCAATCCACCACCCAGCCCGTCGCAACAGCTTGCAAAGCATGTGTCGAGTGCGCCTGATGAAACCAATTTTATCGGCTCCTACGTGGACCAGCTAACAGGAAACCCTTTCTTCACTGCTGTACGCTTTGCTCCTGCCGCTGCATACCGTCACGTCCATTGCTATCCATTTGCGTGTGCTTACGACTACCATAGGGCTTCGGGCTTGCAGCGCTTGCAACTGCAGCGCGAATCGGCCAGAAAGGCCTCCAGCATGGCGCCTCCATACTGCGCCGCCGAATGCTCGTCGACCTTGAGATAACGCGCCACGATCACGCATACCCATGGCTGCTGTTATGGATGACCAACTTCCACCGCAAACAGCTTGCCGGTGGTGCACATGAAGCTTCACATGGTGGCATGCTCTCATCGTTGGTCCGCCGTCTCAATCCGCGCCTGCATCACCTGCAGGTGAGTACCGTACAGCCCAAGACGGGCCCATCACACGCCGCCCACTTCTTCTTCGTTCCTGGTCATGGCAAACACATCCTACGCTATGGCACCTCTTTCATCCTTGTCGACAGACAACGAGAAAAGGCTTTCAATACCACCACAGGGGAGCCCTTTGAGACCATTACCATGACCACCCTCTACTCCCACCGCAACGTGTTTGAGCACATATTCGCCGAAGCCCACCAGATGCACCAACAAATGCAGGAAGGGAAGACGACAATTTACAACGCCATGGGCCCTGATTGGCAGCCCTTTGGAGATGCGAAACGCAAGCGGCCGTTGGACTCGGTCATCCTAGAGCGCGGTGTGAAGGAAAGGATCGTGCAAGACGTGCAGGCCTTCCTTGCTGCCCGGACGTGGTACCTTGATCGTGGAATACCCTACAGGAGAGGCTATCTTCTGTATGGTCCACCAGGGACTGGTAAGAGTTCCTTCATACAGGCCCTAGCTGGCCATTTGGATTTCAACATTGCCATTCTTAACGTCAGCGAACGCGGTCTGCATGACGACCGTTTGAGCCATTTGTTAAGTAAAGTTCCGCCGCGGACCATTGTGCTTTTGGAAGATGTCGATGTGGCTTTTGCAAACCGCAAGAAACGGGATGCCGACGGGTACTCGGGTGCCAATGTCACTTTTTCAGGGCTGCTGAATGCACTTGATGGCGTAGCAAGCGCCGAGGAGCGCATTATCTTCCTGACAACAAACTATGTCGAGAGGCTCGATGAGGCTCTCATCCGACCTGGGCGCGTGGACATGACGGTGCGACTCGGCGAAGCGACCGAATACCAGATCGAGCAGCTGTGGGATCGGTTTTACGCCGAGTTTGACGCCGAGGGAGCTGGCAAGCAGAGATTTTTGGCAAAGATGAAGCAGTTGGGGCTCACGAATGCGGTGAGTACGGCGGCACTGCAGGGGTTGTTTCTGTATAACAAGGACGATGTTGAAGGCGCGATTGGCATGGTGGAGGGCCTCACCGCCGGCCGCAGTCAGCAGGCCAGCGACCATGTGGAGCTTCCTGGGCACATTGATGTCAGATAGAGCGGGTACCCGTTAGCGCGATGCACCGCGTCAAAAGAGTGTTGTACAAGACGTGTAGTAATACAAACACAAGATACAGACCTTGGTGGAAGCACTACGGTGTTCCGTATGTGAAGTCGGCGCATATCGGTGGCGTCAGTGCAGATGCGCGCAGCAGTCCTTGCATGACGTGTTGGGGGCTGCTTGGGCAGGCTGTGCCGCGGATCTAACCGATATCTGATCTTCTGATAAGTCACTGGGCCAGCAGACCCTGGTCACTAGCTCGTGCGATGCGCTCTTCACGCGCCCATGCCGCCAGCTCTTACATATGGGGTCTGAAGCCCGCGTCGTGCGGTCAGAGACTGCCTCCGCTATTTCCTCTCGCCGCCTAAGCTCGTTTGTTGCTGAGACGAGCGCGGCGTCCTTTGCGCAGCCTGCGGACAGCCTCCCGCTTCAGCCTCTTCGACGCAAAGCCCCCCCTGCCAGCTCCAGGCTCCATGACGACGACACACCATCTGCTCTCTCTCTAGAGTCCTCGCCCGAGTCCAACCTCCAAAACATGTCCCGCGCGCCCCTGCTTGTGCGCTCGTCTCCCGCCCAAGGCACTGGATCCTATGGTGGTCTTCCTATCCTTTCGGTGAGCTCCAGCCCGGACGACTCAGACCATCATGTGACCAGCTTTCTCGAACGCGTGCATCGCAAGAAGAAGGGAAAAAGCAAGCTCAGGCACAGCGAACCCGACCATATTCGAAGAACCAAGCATGCTGACCGTGAGGATTCTGTTGAGGGCCGACCCGCATCGAACACGGAAAACGGCATTGGAAATGGCGGCGCGCTCCTTGACGACCTCGTCGGAAAATCGGAGCCTCTGTTGGAAGCCCGGTTCAATACGGGTGCACTTCCTATGACCGGTATTTCTGCCCCACGTATCTTCCATAGTCTCAACTCCTCTTCGACAAGCGGCCAATCCGAGAGCGAGGATTCGGAAGACGAAGACCTGCATGATGCCAAAGCAAATGGCCATCCATCAGATAATTCACCCTATGCTCAGGTGCGAGCGGCAGTAGGCGCCAGTGATGATCCAACTCTGTCCATTAATACTCCACGCATGTGGGCTCTATCAATACTTTTTGCTATCCTTGGATCCTCTACCAACCTTTTCTTTTCTTTGAGATACCCCAGCGTCAGCATTACACCCATCATTGCCCTTTTACTTGTCCATCCCCTTGGTCTGCTATGGGACCAAATGCTAAAACATTCGGATGACCCCTTCGAAGTGTATGAAAACGGAGTTCGCCAAACTAGCACAGGCAATGGTACCAATCCAGCCCATTTAACCCTATCGAGGAGAACCCGGTTCCGGCTCTGGCTTGCGCAAGGGAGATGGAACCTCAAAGAGCATTGCTGTGTGTACATTAGCAGCAATGTATCCTTTGGGTTTGCATTTGCAACTGACGTCAGTGTCCATTGAGTGTATATGGCCTAAATACTAACCGAGATGTAGGTTATCGTTGAGCAATCAAAGTTCTATCATCAAGATCTTGGTACTGTGTACCAGATCCTGCTTACACTGTCCACGCAAATACTTGGATATGCACTTGCTGGTCTAACCCGACAGTTTCTTGTTCGCCCCAGTGGGATGATTTGGCCTGGTACCCTTGTCCCCGCTACTATGTTCACAGCCTTACACAAGGATGAAAACAAACCAGCGAATGGTTGGAAAATCTCATCTTCCAACTTCTTCGTGCGAGTGTTCCTCGGCTCTGTTGCGTTCTATTTCCTTCCCGGTCTTCTCATGCCTGCGTTGAGCTACTTTAGTGTGATCACTTGGTTTGCGCCAAAAAATGTAGTTGTTTCAAATCTAGTAAGTAGCTTTGACATCTTTAGCTAGCCTTAGTACTGACGAAACGTAGTTTGGAATCGCCTCTGGGCTTGGCTTGTTTCCTATGACTTTTGACTGGGCACAGATTGCGTACATAGGATCTCCGCTCATCATCCCATTTTGGGCTGCCCTGAACATTCTGGGAGGCCTCTTCGTGGTGATGTGGATAATGGCACCGCTGATGTGTACGCTCTCCCGTAGAAGAAGCAATCTGCACCACCCACGAAACTTACAAGATTCCAGACTATACCAATGTAATGTTCTCAGCGTACATGCCAATCTTGTCGACTTCTGTATTCGACAACCAAGGCAAACCATACGATGTCAGCAAAATCCTTACTGACAACTTTTTGTTCGATAGAGAGGCATACGAGAAATACAGCCGTGTATTCCTTCCCATCACTTACGTATTGAGCTACGCGCTGCAATTTGCTGCGCTCACAGCTCTGATCTCGCACACAGTGATGTGGCATGGAAAAGACATCCTAAAGCAGTGGCGTCACTCATGGGCTCACGCCCGAAAATCTCCTACCGCCAACTACGAGGTGCTGCAGACGGACATTGCAGAGAATGGCCGTACCAGCTACCCAAGGAGACACAGATTGAGTACCTCATCCGAGCCTGGATTGGAGAACCTTCTAAGTTCGGAGGACGTTCATAATCGCCTAATGCGAAGGTACGAGGATGTTCCAATCTTCTGGTATATCATGACAGGGCTCAGTATGGCTGCTATCGCTGTCTTTGTCGTCGAATACTATCCAATACATCTGCCATGGTATGGACTACTTCTTGCGCTTAGTATAAGTGTAGTCCTGTTCATTCCCATTGGTATTGTGATGGCCATCACGAATCAGCAGAGCAGTCTTTACCTCATCTGCCAACTCATCTGTGGTGTTGCTTTTCCCGGGCGCCCTGTTGCAAACATGGTCTTTACAACCTATGGATACATTACCTCGACACAAGGCCTTAAGTTCTCCTCCGATCTAAAACTAGGACATTACATGAAAATCCCACCCAAGATCTTGTTCAATCTTCAGCTCTCAGCCACAATTATCTCGAGCCTGACACAAATCGGCGTTCTCAACTGGATGCTGGCATTTATACCTGGAATCTGTACTCCCGAGGCTATCAATGGTTTCACGTGTCCCATCGCTCGCGTTCATTTCAACGGCAGTATTCTTTGGGGTGTTGTTGGCCCAGCACGATTTTTTGGGCCAGGCGCTCTATATCGCCCTCTGGTCTGGGCTTTCTTGCTTGGCGCCATCGCCCCGGTTCTCCTTTGGTTTCCCGCACGCCGCAACCGTAAGTCGGTTCTCCGTAGAATTAATGTCCCTGTCGTTTTTGGATCGCTCTCATGGATCCCCCCAGCCACGGGTTTGAACTTTAGTGTATGGGCTATGGTATGCTACATTTTCAATTATCAGATTAAAAATCGGAAGCGAGCCTGGTGGGACAAGTACAACATGACGTTAAGTGCGGGACTCGACTCTGGTCTGGCAGTAGGAGTAGTAGTGATATTCTTTGGGTTTGTCTTCCCGGGATGGATGGACGGATTCAAGTGGTGGGGTACAGAGGTGTACAAGCAGGTAAGTTTCCAAGAACGTGGTGACTTTTTTCCGGGCGCTAACGGGTTGATAGGGTTGCGATTGGCAGGCTTGTTCTTACAAAACGGTAAAAGAAGGGGAGTCATTTGGTCCCCGAACTTGGTGATTCTGGCGTTTGCATAACCTGTTCCTTTTCTTGTTTAGCATATGAAACGGACACGGTTGAGATGAGTTTACGCAGCAACGGTTATACCAACAATAGATATTTTTATGAATAGCATTAATACACTGACCGCGCCGATAAATCGCATGGGCTCTCAACAGTAATTGAGGTCTGATCCTTTGAAGCTCATGTTCCCGACGAACCGAGGGCCGTCTACGGACCAACTAAAATAAATCCCCCGGTTCCCATATGACGCGCAGAAGAGTGCGGCCGTGCACACCAACCCGAAAACTTTCCTTTCTCCCCCGACAATCTCCGCCGCACTCTCCATCACCGCCAGCTGTAGCCTCTGTTTTCTATTGCATATCTTCGTCCCTACTTTTAACAAGTTTTTTCCTCAATGGGCTGGTTTTGGGCAGACACCACTCCAGCTGCGCCTATTGCGCCACACCCAACACCACGAGGTGACGCGCAGCCACCAGTATGTCTCTTTCTTTGCATGCCAGTGCCCGATAAGTCTCTAACCTTGCGATAGCCATCATGTCCGATGCACAACAAGATGCCACCGCCCGCGTCGAAGCCGGTGAACACCTCGACGCCCCAAGGCGCATGCCCCTATGTCCCTCCGAATGATGCTACGACTGCGTCCTCAACCGCGGCACCTCCGCCTCCAAAAGCTGGTCTTCTCTCTCGCCTGAACCCTCTTAATAACATGCCCTTTGATCTATCGAATAAGCGCGCAGAACATCAATCACAAGACCTCCCACTTTCTCGGGAGACTTCCACAATACCCAAGGGTGACGGCTCTCTCTGGGAATACCCGTCTCCTCAGCAAATGTACAATGCCATGCTACGAAAGGGCTACACAGACACCCCCACCGATGCAGTCGAGTCCATGGTCGCCGTGCACAATTTCCTAAACGAAGGCGCCTGGGCCGAGATCATGGGCTGGGAGCGACGCTTCTCGCAGGGCCTGGTCGAGGGCTACAAAATTTGCAAACGCGGCGAGGAAAACGCGAACCAAACCCTAGGCACCGCAGACGACCCTTTCGACACCACCACCTGGACGGCAAAGGACGTCCCGCCGCCTAAGCTCCTCCGCTTCACCGGCCGACCGACCGAGCCCACCCCCAAATCACAGGTGCTGCAGTGGCTCGGGTGGGCGTTCCCTGGAAAATACGCCTCGCCTCCGCCGTTTGACCGCCATGACTGGTTCGTACAGCGCTGCGGCGACAAGGGGTGCGAGGAAGTGCGGTATGTGATTGATTATTACGAGGGAGAACCAGAGCCAACCGGCGAACCGGTGTTTTACCTGGACGTGCGACCGGCCATTGATGGCCCAAGGGGCGCGGCGGAGCGGGTGGTGAGATGGGGGACAGACGTCTGGTGGAAGGCGAGCGGTGGCATTGTCAGGGAGGTGGCCAAGGCAGAAGCTGAGAGAAAGAGGAGGGAAGAACAAGCTACTGCCAAAAGCCGGCAATACAACTAGCAAAGCCGACGAAAATGAGGTTGATTTGCTGTTCATATGCCCAGGCACTGTAATTATAAAGAGGTGGATATAAACGACTTGGGTTTCCCGTGGGTGGGACGGCGTTAACGAAATTTCACGGCTGGATTGTAAGATATTGGGCTTCGGAAACTTGTTTGCCTAGAACGTTTTCTGGTTTCGGGGTCGTACAGCACCTCGAACCCTTTTTTTGTCTTATTATTTTGGCAACCCACCACCACTGGCTCCACTCTTCCAATCGCCCCTGTTTAATAGTTGATGATGCCTATTCTTCTCAAATATTTTTTTTTTCCTGTATTCAGAAAGCAGTGGCTTCGATTGTTCCATGTAGACCACGAACCTAATGCATCCAAGTAGATCGCAATGGCCCCACAAACCATCACTAAGCAGGATAGAGTTGTTGCGCTTTTGAGAAACTCCTGGTTAAAGATTTAAAAAAGGCACCGCGATCAACGGAACCTTCTGAACATCCACAACGATGGACTCACGATCACTCCACTGTGGCGAATCGGCCGTGCTATGTATAATACAATATATACCAAGAAACGCCCCGGGTGGGTACTTGCGCACGTTAGCCTGCTTACCAACGGTTTACGTTTCGAGGAAAAAAAAGAGGGCGGGCCGGGCCCCTGGGTACTCTCCTCTCTGGATGCCCATAATAGTCTATAGCGGAAAGCACGTGCAGAAAGTAAGGGGGGAGGG
>Ga0247757_10000175_pt1 | contig 53805 bp, 46 predicted proteins | sample UWRJL126311R4_FD_180929 | JGI IMG/M metagenome (GOLD analysis project Ga0247757, IMG submission 180929) | Plant litter microbial communities from Arlington Agricultural Research Station in Wisconsin, United States - UWRJ-L126-311R-4 | ecosystem: Environmental > Terrestrial > Plant litter >... | reverse complement strand
TAAACGATTTTAAAATAAGCTTCATAGAAATCTTTATTTAATACTATATTATAATATATATAAAAAGAAAAAAAAAGATACTTAGGTTCTTAGTATATCTTTAGGTAAAGTTTAGGTTTTTTTTTTCTCTATATTTAGCGATTAACTCTACTTTCAATATACTTACTAATTAAGATTACTAATTATAGAATAAATCTTTTCGTTTTTCTCTTTATTTATCTTATTTACTTTTTATTATAGCGTTAATACTAACTAAGTTATAGGTATATAAAAAAGGTATCTTTTTCGATTATTCTTTTTTTGTTTCACCCTACTGTATATATATATATATATATATATATATAGGTTAAATTCAGGGTTTTATTAAATTCATATACGTAATATAGACTTACGCCACATGTATAGGAAAAAGAAACTTGCTTCCCCTGTTATAGAAACACAAAGAGCAATAAAAGAATCTCACAAGGACTAGAATCATATAGTAAATAAAGAAATAAAAAATTATTGGTCTAGAAAAATTAAAGGTATTATGTATAACTTCACGTCATACTTAGTAGGCAACCGTAAAACCTATGGAAAACCCTAGGCCTTTGGAGGAAAGCTCCACCAATCACGCCGCCAGTTCTCGCTAGCTTCTTTACTTAGCCAAATAGAATGGTATACTTGAAAAGCTTCATCTATAACCCCTTCCTGTACCCTAGCATCCCTTACATGCTGCCCCAGTTCCCTTACAGTTAAATCTTGTAAATCGTCTCGTGGAACACGCTCAATTAACCATGACCGGGTTAGATGGTGGCAAATCGGGCTAATGGAGAATATGCCACCTCCATCGCCGTACGTGTCACCCCCTACAACCCACAATTTGAGACCATCCAACCGTCCGCCCCCCTTGTTCTGAATGATAGTTTTCCAAATGGAGCATGCCAGTGCTTCGTTCGCTGCGCAATTGATAAAGGTTTCCTTCAAATCGCCCCTCGTCGGGGGATATCTAGAATCCACCAACTGCTGATCTTTCTCATGAAATTGGGCGTTGTACGTACTTAAAATTCTATAAGCTTCTTAGTAAAAAGATGCGCGTTGACCCTTGTCAGGCATTAAAATTACCCTACGATAATCCCTATGATCTTTTTTCGATACAAAAATCCCTAATGCTTTTATTTCGGCATCATTTAGCCCTGCCCGCTAAGGAGTACTAGGTAGTCTAGCTAGATATCGTGCCGGATTCGTATACCGGGAGTTTCCAAGCTTGACTAAGGTGTGATCAGGGTAATCAACTGACTCTAACGCTCAATTATCCAGTAACCCCGCATGGCCAACATCGTAAAGCTCAGCTCCGATGGCTCACGTCAGCAGCATCATGGGAAACAACAACATGCCAGCGGCGCCACAGTGATGCTGACGAGCTGATTAAATCCACCCATCTTCATCATTTTCTCGGAAAACGAGACTTACATCCAACATGCGGTCGCGGGCTCACCACGGTAAATTAAGAAACAGTCAGTGGCGTGCGCATTCGGAGCTGCGTGGGTCGGACTGGAGAGAAACCCTGCTTTGATACATTCGGAAAAAATGGAAAGCTGCGAAGATCGTATAGCAATGTCGGTGAGAGATGATGATCAAGAGAGAGTAGTATGAGGAGGTGGCTGGCGTTCGATATTGATGGACTCAGCTTGTCCACAGAAAGGATGATGAAGGAAGAGGTATCGTAATGGAAGTGAAGAACTGCAAGGCCCGAATGAGGAACCCCAGGTCAGTCTCTAGGCTATAAAGATTCCGTGAAAATACATTTCACCACCACCACCACGAACCATAGGAAGCCTCTAGTTCCTGAATAACGATTAATACATTCAAACCCAGTACCACCTCTTGAAGCATCCGTCTTCCGAAATGAAGTGCACACTTCCTATTATTCTCTCTGCTCTTACGAGCTTCTCCTCTGCTATTACCATCCCCCAATCCGCCTCACTCGGCGGCATCTCCATCCTTGACGGCACCCAAATACGCATCTACTATCAAAACAACACCATTGGGACCGGCATTCGCGAGATCACGACCAACCAGCCCACTGCAGCCGTTAAAGACGACTACCAGATCTACGGCGGCAACACACACCCCAACACGCCGCTTGCTGCGCTGTCCTGGTCTGGGACTGGCGCCACTAGCGCCAGTGTAAGCCATCTCTCCCGTTAATCTCCATCTCCAAATAAGCCATACTAATGTTAACCGGTCATAGATTCGTCTCTACTACGTGACTACACGCAATACGCTGGGCGAGCTAGCTTATGACGCAAGCACACTCAAGTGGAACGGTGGTAACGACCTCGGCTTTCCGGTTCTGGCGGATTCCCAGGCTATGTATGCGACACTGGCTGCTAATTATCTGGTTGTCGGATACGTGAATGATCAGGGCAACCTGGCTGAGGCGTACTACCCGCGCGGTGTTAATGGACCATGGAAGACGTACCAGCTCTAAGGCGACGTGGTGAATCCTAATACGTTGAGCAAGGGTTGCGGAAAGAATTTGACAGGTATGGGGCGCTCGAAAGCAGTTGAGAAGATAAGAGTTAACATTTACGATCTCTGACGAAATACAAATACACTCGCTTACTATACATAAGTCTAAGACTTTTATCTTTAGCTATTGACTCAGAGCTGCTTTGAAATACGAATAGAAGTAATTTTTGTTACAGGTTGATGAGCATGGACGTTTCCTTCCATAAACACTGTAAACCTTTAGATGAACCGTGGTGCTATAAAAAAGCAACCCGATTCCCTCTATTGCAATGGTCGTGAGACTGATCTTGATTCTTTGCTTGAGCTAAACCACGTCGAAGATGATTTATATAAACCTTGATATATGTCACACAATGTGCGTTAGCCTGAATATACGAATCCTATAATACATGTATGTGACAAAGTAACGCTAGGCTCCGGTTGCGCCAGCTTTCGTCCCAAAGCCTTTGAGATTTTCCTTTATACGATCTTTGAATTATCGTACAGCAGGAGAAGCGCTGCTGTTGTTGAATATTTTTTCGGCATACTTGGAATGAAAAGTCTTATTTATAGAATATACAATTCGCATAAATAGAAGTAACAATAGAGAACACGTAACAAATGGCGTAGGGTAGCTTATAAGAGCTGAGAATTTGGATTTTACTGCATACACAATGAAAGGATGTCGCGATGCATATATTATTGTTTTTTTTAGAAACGAACATCGATATTTTGATTCCACAAATGAACTATGAGTCCACAAGGAGCTTGATATGTGTAGATCCTAGTTTTAGCTTTCTTATCCACCGCTTAATAGTAGAGCTTGCCACGATATTGAAGCTTGCATTGCTGCCTATTTTTTCTCTCTTTATCACTATTTTCGTAACTAGTTTTCTAGAAATATCAGGTTACTATACCCTTCTTATACCGTATCCACTGGTGTACAAAACAGATAAATACTTCAACTGGAAACGTAGAACTGAAAGACAGTATCGAGATTTGCCGAATTTATAGTCTTTTAGTCATGGATTAAATATGTTCATATAGAATGGCATCTGACATATTCAGCTCGGAATGTCTTGTTGTACTATTTACCAGCGGACAGGTCGAGCTTGTTCAACGATATATTGTATTTGAGAAGACTATTCAGAACCTTCTTGAACTTTCGGCTCTATGCATTATGACACAGCCATCAGTAAGCGTGTTAATAAGCATACAATCTTTTCTTCATAATGAGCCTGCATGAGATTAATAATGAACACTCCACATTAAATACTTTTGGGTCAGACATATATCCACAAGTGCGACTTGTCCTACTGTATCTAAAGCTTTGTATACACGAAGAAGCTGGTAGATAGATGATAAAGAAAGAAGCCCCCTATAAGTAAGAAAGTTACAAAGCGATAATACCTTAAATCATACTACAACAGAACAACGTGGCATGTTTTAAGGTCCTTTACTAAGCGCCTTGTGGCACCCATAAAGTGCGACGATATTGTGTTGATACGGTTGCTCGTCAGATGTAATGGAATTATAGGAGCATCAGATTGAGTTTTGCGACGTTTCACTCTATATAAACTGCAGAAATAGAATTTCTAAGGATCATTAATATATACTCATGTTTCAATCGTCTAGAATATGTATGAAGGGTATACGAGGGTAGTTATAGTGTACACACTGTACGTAGTAATGTTGATATTCAGCCGCGTGCCAAAATAATTGGGGAAAATTGTGTTCCCATGCCTCCATCTTTTTCTGCTGCAGTTGGTACTTCAAAAAAATCCCTAAATTGTATTCGAATTCCCTTCAATCATAAAACCAGTCGCATGCTTAGCAGTGCTCTACTTTCATATTTCTCTTCGCTCCAATTAAATAAAACATAGCTTTTCATGCAATCTTAGTACCCAAGCGAGCTCACTTCCCTCCCCTCTAGCGGCAGCGGCGCACGACAAATAACCATGCACGTGGCAAAGCGATTATGTTGCATAGCCGCTGTTGTCGCCTATTTCGGCAAGTTGTTGGGATAGACTTCCCGGCTTTCCAATAAAATCAATTGCCACTCAAATAAGGTTTACAATCACTGCGTTTGCAAGATAGAGAGGCCTGTATAAAAATACCACTCTATGGTGTATATGCATCGACATCACATAGGTCGTTGAAGCACTATTGGCTGACATATAGCTGACCAATCCTACCCAGCCACGTCTCCCGGGCCCATTGTAATTTGCATATTGCCTTTGATCGGTAAACGCGCGCATGAGTACGGCTATTCGAATTTGTGCCAGTCAAAGCCAACACCACATTGGTTGCCGCGCGGCGACTTCATATGCCCAAGAGATGCGAGTTTGGCTGGCTCCAGAAATGAGCAACCAGCAGCCACGACACTATACTGACTGACTCATTTGGCCTCGCTCTCCACCCATCAAACGGCTTCAAAATCGTGGCCGCCTCCGTAGCTATGAATCAGCGTTTAGGGCACATCCCAAGCTTGTGGGTTCACCGGAAAGAAATTTATGTTTGGGATATATTCTTGGCACACAAAGATGCTGATAGGGTACGGTTCATGTGCGATGCAAGCGATCGTGATGATGGAACATGTATCAAAGCACAGCAAGATCCAATAGAAACTTTGTTCACGCACACAATTCAGAAATGAGACCAGTTACAAACTACGACGTTGAGTAGCGTATATCCGACCACTCGGATAAGAAACTACCCCTCAGACACCTGGCAACGCATAGTCACCGACGAAGTTTATCAGGTCTTATAATTGAAGTTCTGCCCATTTACTAAATTTTATCAAGAAGTCACTACAAGCAACAAGAAACCAAAAATCGAAATGGCTGCAGAATCAAGACCTCATCATACCAGAGCCGACTCAGGCGTCGGTAGCATGAACTCGATTTCAAAAACTCTCGCTAGTATGCAGAGTTTGTGGGAAGCTATGGCTTCCCTCACAAAAGAGGATGGATTCCAAGAGCTTGGGAATGTCATCAAACATGTTCCGCTCCAAGAAGATGAGCTCAGGAAAAGAGACGAAGAGATACGTAGATTAAATACTGGATTAGCAGCTCAAAAACAGTCTTACGAGGCCTATAATCAGACTCAACTATCACACTTCGAAGGGAGGTATCATCAGTGGAAAACGGAAAACGAAGCACTGCAAAATGAAGTGGAAGGCATAAAAGCAGGTTCCAAAGAGAAAGACGAGCTGATGGAAGGGCTTCGACAAAATCTAACAGACTGCAATACTCGAATCAGCAACCTTGAGAATACGCAAACCAAGATGCAGAAGACGTTAGATGACAAAGAGCTGTTAATTAAAGAGCTTAATAAGAAGCTAGAGACCTCAAAGACCTCAGTAAGCGACTATCAGCAAAAGCTGAAAACAGCAAAAGACCACGCAGCTGCTCTCCAGAAGTCACTTAATTGCGAAACCAGCGAGCACCAGTCCCTCAAGAATGAAGCTGAGAAGATGCGAGGAAAACTCAAACAGTTTCAGCAATTCTCCGTGAGGATCAAAGAGCTCGATCTACCACAAATGTAAGTTTCTTAAGAATTACATCTTAGTGGTAGCTCTAATAAGCTGTAGGACGAGCCAATTAGAATTTTTGTGGAAATCCGTCACAACATTGATCGGAAGCTATTTTGGGCAGGATTTGTCAGCAGATCTTCTTCGAGTACGTCCATGGTTTGTAGTAAAGCTAGGTACTATTACTCATATTTGTGCAGAGCGATTGGACGAAACTCCGGGAGAATAGAATATTCAAACACCACATTCCGCTTCCGCAGTCAAACTCGGACGTTGCGAAACAGATGCGGGTAGCCATAATCCTTGGCTCGGTCGCAAAACTCGCGGATAAATTCCTATTTCAGCCGACTCACCTTTTAGCAGAAGATAGTGGGCTGCGAGAAGTCTTGCGAAAAGAAGCGACGATCGACCCCCAAAAAGAATTGTACATCAGAGGTGTTTTACTTTCAATATCCTCCAGAGAGCAAGAAGAATATGGTGAAGAAAGTGTAGGATTTGTTGTGGATGACTTGCTCGAAGTTGTGGATGTACAAGTCCTACTTTCTCCAGAAACCCTCCCCACATTTGCTGGAGAGCTGAAAGATCTCATGAGTCAATTTCAACAGCTATGGATGACTATCCAGAGTGGTAAGCAAAAGCTCGAACCGAGTTTTGCTGCAAACCCCACCACCACCGACAGATATTGGAACGTTCTTGATTTGAAAGCTGCAGTCGAGGATAGTAAGCGTCCTTCCGTACCTTTCACTACTGCCAATGCGCAGGGTGGAACCGTGGTAATCCCAAGAATTTATCATATAAGACCTGAGACCGTCCCCGATCCCATCACGAACGGTTGTGTGCTTCAGAAAGCCCACATGGATGCCGCAAGCGAAGAGATCCGCAAAGGTCTTCCGAGTACCCCATTTACAGAGGGAATTTTGAATCGTTCTCGCACATTGAATCGTTCCCGGAACCGGCCAGGTAGATCACTATCAATGACTACTAATGGCGCTTTAAATGGACATAGGAATGGTAATATTTCACCTTAGATTACCAGGAGTTAGATGTAGGGATAGAGTTTGGATATGTGCAAGGTGTTGGAGATGCACAAGGGGGCGCATTGTGGACACAATCTGTTTCCGGTGGAGGCTTTTTCCTGAAGCAAAGAGATATTTGATAATTAGTGATATTAGAATACGAGTATTATGGGTCGGGGGCAGAAGATGGAGTGATGAAGAGTCACGAGGCTGTAGAGAGGGTGGGAGAGTTTGGGACATTCAGATCATTCCGAGGGTTTCTGAGGGAGATTGTGTTTTGATTTGCGTCAGTGTATGTGCATAAACTACTTCTCTGCATCTTGAATAGCATTGCCGATGCGAACAAAATCCAGTTTTTTACGAATAAACATGATCAGTTTTTGCGAGTTTCGAAAAGCTACTTGAAAAAGCTAAATATATCATTAGTCAGCTCCACGATTCAGGGCACCAAGATTATAGACGAATTTTGCTGTGCGCCTTATTTGCCCGAACTTGTCCAAGTGACTACAGAGAGTAAGTTCAGGGTGCAACAGGCACCGGACCAGTCAGTGAATACCACTGAACTGTTGGACATAAAACTTCTACTTGCTATCAGTCAAGCTGGATATCCAATTCAGAAAGCCTTTCCTGCTATAAACCTATTTATGGTCTCTCAGAAAGTCCAGATACTGCCCAATAGCCCTTTCTACGCTATCCTCGAACGAGCGAAATTTCCACCCGAACACACTCTCTGTCTCCTCGCAATCTACTCTGAACTTCGTCGTCGGTAGCGTTCCACCGAGCGGTAAGCTTGGGCCGCCGCACCGGTCACCAAATTTCCTTTCCGCGACCTCGACCATGTCTTCCCAGATCACGCCCTCTGGATACCCCGTCGCCATGATATAATCCCTGTTTCCGGGCACAAAGTCCTGGAGGGCATCTACGTGCGCCCTCGCTACGTCTGCCACGTCTATCGGTACACCGACCAGTGGATATGCTTGCTTGATGCCCAGGATAGGAGAGAGCTTGAGCTCCCAGAGCGGCGTCTTGGCTCGCAGGTCCTGCACACTAAACGCGCGATCGTCCGGGCCGGTGACGACGCTGGGTAGTATCTGGATAGTTTGGAAGTGCGGGCTATGCGCCTTGATGAAGCTATGCACCGCAGAACGCGCCAGTGCCTTGGAGCTCCAGTAAGCTTCCACGCTGCTGGAGACGGAGCGCTTGGGGTCGGTGTTTATGTCCGCTGCTGTGTATATGGCGTGAGTGTTCGGGTTTGAGAGCCAGGAAAACGGTATGAGGGTGACCATGGAAGATGTAATCACCACCCGCTTTATGGACGGAAAATTCAAGGCCGACGCAAGGAGGGAGGTGCACATGTTTACGGCGGGGGAAATGATGTCGCGGTCGTAATCATCACTCTGGTAGTCCCATGAGCAAATTTTGGAATTATTGGATGTTAGTTGACGCACCTCTTTGTCCAGCGGACTCGCAATATGCAGGACCGCTTCAACATCCTGTAGAGCGACGTCGAACGCACCGCCGGTTGTTAGGTCTGGCACAGTCACAAATTCGAGCTTCTTTGCCAAAGGAACGATCTTAGGATGCAACTTTAGTGTTTCTGCTTGTTCTGACCGACGAATCACAGCTCGAACGGTGTATCCATTTTCGAGCGCGGTTAGGAGGGTCTTGAAGCCGACGAAGCCAGTGCATCCGGTTATCTAGTTCTCCATCAGCGCTCACAATTAAGGAGAAAACTAAGCACCCACCAAGATCAGGTCCTTCATGATTAATTGCAAGCGTTTGCGCTCCCAAAATGCCGATACAATAGCTATTGTTCGCACCTGCGCTCTACTCCTCGGGCTGCGGCACTCTCTTTATATATCTCACCTACCAAAAATAATGGGGAATCCCGGCCACACCGTTTTCTGCGTATGAGCGGGTGCAGCTTGCCTAGCGGCTGGAATCCAAAGTTTCATGCTCTTGATTCAGAATTCCGAGTACAAAAGCTGAGCCATGATTCGCCTACTCACAGAATCTCTTTAAAAACCTGGCAAAAGACATGAACGTGTGCAGCTTTGTAGAAGAATTTCTCACCTGAACCGCTGAACGAATCGCTGTTGAGATGTAACAAAGATGTCTCTAATTTTTGTAGCCGTTGACTGTCTCATGTCCGTCGGCATGCTCTTGGACTATCTAAACGTAAATCCATAACACCTTCTCGGCACTGTGTAGGTGTCTAGTTCACGCTAAGACGGTGCGCAGTCGCCATCATCACGCGTAAGAGATCCCATAATCGACTTTATACCCTGTTTCTTGAACAAGCGAGCCAGATATTCTCGACCTCCCGCATCAGCCTCTTCTACATAATGCTGTAGCAATTCCTTTCTTTCTTGTCGCTCCTCCTCCGTCCACCTTTTGTAAAGCAAGTCTACGCTTAAGGGTCCATCATCGGTAAACAGCCTAGCGGTGTTTCCATGGTACTTGATCATCGTCTTGATGCATACCCCTTGACGTTCGCAACCCATCTCCTCATCCTTTTCCGTGAGGTAATCCTTCAAGGCGCTGCCTGTAATATTAATAAACCTCGGGTAATTTCCCGTGACGGGAGATGGGTTGGTGATGGCATCGGCAGCCTTCTGGGGCGGGTTTTTGAATCTGGACAGCGAGGTGTCCCACAAAGGGTCCTCTGATAGCGCGTGGTAGATCGATTTCCACGCATCGGAGCATTGGCGCTGCATCTGTGCCCAATCGAAGCACATGTCTACCATGTCAGCGTGGAGCCAGTAGGCATAGTGCAGCAGGATCGCAATAGACGTCAGGCCCTTTTTGCGGTTGATGGGTTCCAAGGTCAAGCCTTGTGAGGCATTCATGGCGCGGGCCAATCTTCCACGAGTTTGTTTTGGGTCCGAGGCTTCGAGAAGTGCTTTGACAATGGCGTCGAGCTTGCCATCGAAAGCCCCACCCGGGACTTTCTGTATCCAACACCCGCTTGCGCCTTTAGGTAGATAGACGGTGTCACCAAATACGCTGGCATCTCTGAAAAGCTGGGCTTTATTTGACGGATCATATCGAGGTAGGCCGAGGTCGGTGCGTTCAAAGTTCAGGCGATCCAGGCTGTACGTTCCCAGTTGCTTAACGGTTCTCTGGGCGGTCGCAAGGTCGAAGGCGTCTCGCGCTTCCTCTGGTGTTTCTGGGAACTTGAACAGCACCCACCTCGGGTCTTGGTTGAAAAGCGCATATTCCATGTCTGGCCACTTTGGGGAATCAGGGCATCCCAGTTGCGAGCCTACGTACACATGCACCATCATCAAGAGGGATGTTGAGGTTGCTTCGTGGGAGATACCGGCTGCGTGCCAATGTAGGAAAAAATGGTACTTCAGCATTCCGATGAGTAGAGGATTGCGCTTGTAGAAATGGAACTCCTCGCTTTTTAAGAGCTTAAGAACCGAATTTGAGGCGGTCTTGGGGTTCTTCGTAAGTGCGTCCTACTGTTCCGCAAAACCGTCATAATTGGCCCACGGACTGATATCGTTGTATGCCTTTTTCACTTGAACGTAGCATTCCTGCTGGATGTTGTCTCGGAGAAAAGGGTCCTTCCATTTGTCTAGCTCTTGGACCGAGTCTATCAGACCGTTCAAATAGACTTGCAGTTCGAAGTGTGCCCGTTTCTGGTCATCGCCAAGAATGTCTTGAATATCGAGGTGAAGTTGGACGCCAAACGTGAGCCAGGTGGGAATCTGATTCATTTTGAACATTTCTTGGAGACCTTCGGATACCATGTCCCAGAGCGTGGTGCGTATGGGAGCGACTGTGATCAGTCGCATGATCTGAGCGCATTCCAGTGCCCTCAGTGTCCGTTCATGGACTGCCAGATCCCGGAAGTCCTGTGGTAGCATTTGAACTACCTGGTGGGGGTTTTTTCTATTCATGTGCTTATGGACGAAGTATTTCAATCCAGCGTACACTGGCCAGAAGTCATAGTTGGCTCCGGACCCGTTCCGGGTATCCACAGTTTTACCCAGTATTTGTGATGGATTAGCGATTTCTGTAACGGGCCATTTGTGCATTTCTTCGTTATTGTTGTAGTAAAGAACGGCGGGAAGAGACCCAAGCGGGAATTGTGAGGCGGGATATTTCGCAGGCCTCTGGATGACAAAGTCGAACTGCGCTTCAGCATTTTGTGCAAGTTTTAGGGCAGTATCAGTGACCATGGCAGCTACCATGAGATCCACTTGGCTCGCGTTGTATTTCTGCCAGTGCTCACGTACTATTTCCTCCATGTCCAGTTGCTCCTGCAGCAGAAGGGAAACGGCAACCCAGAATTCATCTTCACTGTCTCCCTCCTCCTCAAATTCGACCTTGGAAACTTCTGGCAGCAATTCATCAGCGGGGTCTTCTTCATCGGCTAAAGCAGCAGCCTCTTCGACGTTCAACCCTTCGAAGCGGTTTTTGGATGACACTCTCGCAGCAGATATGGCCTCAAGGCTATCCCGAGCAATCTGCGGTCCACAGACCCCAAGAACGGCTTAAGTGCCGTGAATGTCTCTTCGAGGATTTCGATAAAGTATTCGTGACGGGAGTCACTGGCTTTGTCTCTGGTGAACCGCGACTGGTACCATCTCGAAACCTTTCGGCGAGTTTGAATCACCCGGTTGAAATACTTGCACAAAGAGACAGGGACCATGATTTCTGACTCTGCTACGGACCCAGCTTCAGCGATAGCCTTCGCCATGGGAATGAAATCAGACACCCGTATCTGATAGACAGTCTTGGCACCTCCATCACCTGCGGAATCAGCCCCACGGTCGGGCTGCTTCTTCTTCCCCTTCTTCCCTTTGGATTTAGCCTTAGATTGAGACCTATCTTTAACGGTTCTCCCTTTGACGTCGAAGCCAACGGAAGCAGCGGTCTCGGCGATCCATCCTGCAATGTAGCTAGTGGCTTTCTTGTAGAGGTTGTACCTGGGGAGGAAGGACTGTAGGTCGTTGAGATCTCCCATAATGCTACGTGGGAAGTGAAATGAGATCGATTGAGGCTGCAGAAGGTCTATGCTAGGTACTTGGAATCAGACTGCATGTACAAATTGAAAGGCATGGGTGCGTGGCGCGGGGAATTACTTTCACATCGGATCCGGGGTGAAATCCTTGGTCTCACATTGGCTGCTGGCGACGCGGCCGTGCGCGTTTTGTCAACAGCGCGTCAAGATAATCTCATGCGTCTGATTAGCCGGTGAAAGGCGCGTTTTCCTACTAGTTGCCCAGTCCTTCCTTTTCGCTTCTACCGTAGAAAAGTAATCAGAGCTATAAATCTTCGCATTATTGCGCTGGGAGTCAGTTAGACAATCCACATGTCCCGCACACGTTAACCATCAAACTAAATGGCCTAACTCCCGATACCCATGGCTTACTTGTTCATTGCGTACTAATTAAGCATATTGCTAGTTCGTGACATACCAATTCGGTCTGTCCCTTAGGTCAATTGAGTAATTCCTTTTCGGGCCCTCTATCCAACACCCACCTACCCAATACCACCCCTCCTTGGGAAGATGCGGTAAACACGATCTTACCTCACTCAGTTAGCTCGCCGTTCAGAGAAGGTATCTCGCAGCAGACTGGCCACCGACGATATGATTTTTTGTTTTTAGATTTTGATAGTAAGGTTTTTCAGCACATCCACCCATGCTTCTGCTTAGCGTTGGTGAACATTATATGTCGGTTTCGAAATCCCTAGCATGGAGTGGGCTCTGCATGAAAGCTGACGTGTGGCAGAATGAGGCTAAAAAGTTAATATATTGTGTAGTAGAAGCTCACAGCAAAGGTACAAAAAAAGGTTGTTCAATAATTCGTGAGTGCCTTTATGATGGCTTTGGCTTACCCAAAGCGCTCACGAATTATTGCCGCTACTAGTGGCGTCGCAAGTTGTGTTCCCCTTCATGGTATTGATGTTCATCAATCGAAACAATGTATGATTGCTAGTAGCTTACCGACAATACTTTTCTAGTGAGAACCTGACGTTTCAGCCTGTACCTAGTTCCTATCCGCTTGCAATCTCACTTGGCGATTGATTTCAGGTATGAAGTCGTAAAATACCGTCGAGGGCTGTATCGCCGTAGACCAGTGATGATGAAGTTCTTGATCGGATGGACGAGGTCGCGGCCATCCATCCACCGATGAATTCGCGCGCATGTACTTCCATGTAATATTAAAATATATTCATAGTACTTCACTAAGAAATCGTCGGCATGTCACCGCGACCTCGAAGTGTCACAAAAGCGGGGCTGAGCTTTGCACTGCCTCGGTAGGGCGCCTAAACATTGCTGTGCAGGACGCTACCAGTCTCTCAACCTCCATATAGCCTTTTCTCCCGCGGATGTGAACGAGTAGCAAAAATAAACAAATAAATAAATAAGAAATTACAAATTTCTAGACTGAATCCAATCACACAAATCAGCTTGCGCGCTAAGATTATCTTTTGGTCGGAAGTCGTGCCTACTGCTTGCTCCGGTCATTTAGACTCGCAGAAGGGCATCGCGGCATTTCAGCCACAACGCGGGGGCGGGGGGATGTGGTGGCAAACGTCAACACAGCAGCTAAGGCACCTTTACTTTTTAAAAGGGCTGTGCCATGCTATTCCGCCCAAATAAACAGCAAGGTGTTCTTTACCTGCCATGCCAGGCTCAGATCAACCCGCGCCGAGCGGCAGTTCGTGTCGCGATGCAAGCCGCGAATCCGAGCCCTTACAATTCGAGAAGAAGGAGCAGCATAACCGACCAAAGCACTTCAAGCATGCCATGGCCCTCTTAATTCTGTACGTGCCCTTGGTGATCGTACCTTGGATCCTAACGTGCATGATGGCCAAGCGACCATTCGGCGCGCAGTCGTACTACATCCAGCGCGGCTTCACCGACGCAGAAATCGACCGAGCCAATGCGTGGATAACGGCCGTCAATGTCCTTAGCTCGATAGGCAGTTTGGTTACTATACCGATCTTGTCTGCGCTGATCGCGCAAGCTGCAGCCGTATACAGCTACAAACACAAGACGAGCCAGGGTTTTCGATTAGAGCACTTGATTGCGCTGGCGGATCGTGGATGGACCGATCCGTTCACCTTGTGGAAGTCGTGGATGTGGAGAGAGGGGAAGTCTAGTGGGGTGAGAAATTTGCTCCACTTCGCAGTTGTTGCGATCATTCTCGGTCAGCATTACTTTCGTATACTGAACAATGTTTCTGACTCACATAGGTTCGATACAGCAACCATTATATCAGATTCTCGTTCCAATGGATCCTGTTTTGGTTCCAACGTGCCAGGATACAAAATACATGCAGTATGCCTATTACAAAACAGCCCCGCGTTGTAAACAAAAGGTACTTCCTTACCGCGTCGTGGGTTGGGACATTGAACCCACAGAGATGGCTCGAATTCCGCAAAATATCGTCTTTCAACGTCTCATCAGTGAACTAGCTGTGGTATCCTTAACTGATGCTGAACCAAATCTGTGGGCCAATGTCTCTACACCCGAGGCACGGAAGCAGGCAGTTCGGGATGTGGACAATCATACCTTTGTGGCTTCTTTGGAGCAAGGTACTACAACAGGTGTACTCAGAGAACACATCATACGAATGAACTCCTCGGTGTCGTGCGAACGCATGCAGCGGTCGGCGTTTCCATCAATCTGTCAAGGAGAACAACCATTCACCAGATCCCTCTCTCACGGCGAAAACTATACACGGATATGCGTACCCGGGACAACCGGACTGTCACCGTGGACAATGTCGCGAAATCGCCAGGAAATTACTGAAGAACTGTTCCTTGATATCGTGGAGAAACTCGAATACAATGTAGGTTTCGTGGACGAGCGGAACCTTACTAGCGACTACACACTCCACTGCACAGTCACTACGACGCGTGGGTACTTCGAGCTTGGGAATTATAGGAACAATTACACATGGGGACCGCTTCTAGACGAATGGCCCGGAACAGAAATCCTCAGGGAGAATTTCAATGATGTAAATGGCACCGGCCACTTCCCATCCGAGAAGTAAGTCGTAGCTAACCCTCGAAAAGTTCATCATTTGACCATAAAATCAGCGCAAGGCAACCCTTGCAACTGGACTACCCATACACCCAGTACATGCCTGGTCCACTAACGATGGCCGCAATTTCCCTTTTCGGCAACAACACCTTCTTTGATATAGGTACAGCAGCATGGAACGAGTCGCTCTCTATGGACACGAATTCCATTCTGTCCTACGGGAAGCTGTGCACTATTGTTCCATTTTCCCGTCTGGGTCTTATTTATGGCGGGGTCGACGGCACTCCGCTTCAGGAGCAGAAGTTTCCAGACTGCAGCATTTCTTCGATGGCGTACCCGGACCGGAAAAACCTAACAGAACACCTAGCTGAGTGGCTACATGGATTTAATGATACGGCGATGGCGACTAGAGCGGTTTCGACAGCGGTGTTTCTAGCAAATAGAGCGGGCTTGACGATGGATAAGTGGAGTACTTTATATGATACAGGAGGGTCGTTGAGAGATGACACAGGTCGCGAGATTTATGCTGGTTCCGGAACGACCGTACATAGGCCGCATATTTCGGTCGCGGCGATAGTGATCATCACCTGCATTTTGTTTTTGGAACTATTGTCACTAGGTGGACTGGCTTGGCTTATATATAGAGGACTGTCTGAAACACGGACCCTTGATGTCATGGCTTTTACAAGACTGAAGGATTGCATAGAAGAGTAGTACGAAGGGAAGTTTGACCATAGTCTACAGGAAGACAATCTGCATTCCTTGCGTCGCTACTTCTGGGCATTTTTTGGCTCAGATATCCATAGTTGCAAGATGGGCTGGTAGTCAATGTAGTGTAACAAAAATAAGCCTCTCAGGGTCTGGATCCTGTATGTGCGACCGACTCGTAGGTATCCACAGCCCTTATATCCTTTCGTATGCAGTGTGTGGGCATGGTGCAGGATGTGTCTTATCCAGTACTTGCGCTCTATCCAATCTTTGTACGTAAATCGTGACTATGGAGTATGAAATAAAATGTGCCAATTAATCGGTCGCTAGATCCCACGGCTGTACGGAGGGGGCTGACTAGCAAGTGTCTCCTAAGATTTTAAGTCTTTAATCAACGCTAGAGAATTTGAATTTCGCTGTGGTTTTTTGAACTGAAGTAAATGGCTTTCGCGACCTCGGCGAATTGTGCGTTTGTCTCTACCCGTCCCTTGAGACTTTCTCTACAGTGAAATCAACTTTTTAGCCGTCAATCCTGGCTTCCCAGTATAAGAAACTGTTTCCGTAATACGTGCAGAATATGTCTGACTTCATATGAAGCTTTTTTATATATCACCACCGCCAAATCCATGGTAGATACCAGAAAGACCTGCGTCAACTTCAAGGACTCTATGAGACTTCTTATGAGCGCAACTCTAGGTCTATGAACCAGCTTTATGAAGTGCCACCATAACGCACGTATCCATACCCTACTCCGAACCCCGAAACCTACCGGCCCCTGATTGCTGCTGTAATCCCTTGATCAAGGATGAACATGCTTGAGCGAGTACCCCAACTATTTCAAGTAACCATTCGGCTTCTGGGACGTTAGTTTCGGAGGTCTTAGGTAGGGCTTTGTTCAGCTGGGTGAGTGAGCTGGCGAAAATCGTATGTCTGCCGCTCTAAGGCACGCTTCACTATCTGCTGAATGTAAAGTGTTCAAGACATTGCGCAGGGTGCGCGCGAGCTTCGCGCCTACTTTTTCGAGAGTGAAAAGCAATGTATTGAGGCTGATGATCTCCACTATTGCAGTGTTACATATATGCTAAAGTTCGCGAAAAATGGATATGTAGGTATATGCGCAAAGGCAACCGTGCGATTTGCTCGGGAGAAAGTCGTGAACCGTAGCTTAGGTTGCCGTGAATGCGTACCGTCTCATGCCTTCAAAAAAAAAAACACTGCCGTATAGTTGAACAAGAAACCCCATAACTATATTGATTCGCTCTTTCACACATGTATTTCATATCTATAGCACTAGTCCTAGCTAGGACTACTGTACTTCTGAAGCACTGGCAACTCTAGGTATATACAGTACTATTCTAACAATGTATGCTTGTTACCAAATACTCCTCTAACCTAAATTAATTCGTATCTATATGTTGAGACCAGACCTTCGTAGGCGCATAAATGACTTTTATGTATTGGACCTTGTAGCTGTGGCGGAGTAATCGACCGGCCGAGCAAGGCGTAGCCGGAGCTTCAGCACAGCCTCTCTACGCATAACCGTTCACATGGGCATATTCAACTGACTAACGCTGCTCGAGCGTTTCAGTGTATCGCGAATACCTGAGAGGTACTTCAGCTCCTAAAGGCTTGCGTTTTTAACCTTGGGTGATTAGATATTTTGTATTTCTTCCCTACAACATGGCGACATTTAAAAATCTGTGAATCCGACGGTTCTAGAACCCGTTTGACCTACCTAGAAGCTGATTTTAAAAATCATTCTTTTCTCTACTTCAACATAACATCTAACTAGCTCTTGGAGGATGGTTTCATTATACTGATAAATGACTCCAAAATTGAATAGCTATTAATAATATAAATTATAGAATAATCGATTAGATTTCGGCACGTTCGCTGAGCCTAAGAAGGTTTATGAAATGCTGAGCCACCTTGAAATAAGCCTGTAATAGCGATCAGGGAGAGAGGCCGTATGGGCGGTTTTAAGTTGATAACCATAAATTAAAATAGCGACGAATGACCACTACCCGATATACTAACAACGGGGCTGAGTTCGTGTCTATATAAAGCAAAACCCAACGTTCGGGTCGATGCCCTATGGTTATATTTTGCCTGATCGTACATCCTCCAGGTATAACCCTCTTTACCATCTATTTTACTTATTAGCAACCTTGTTAATGCTTGAAAAGACCAAATAACTCCTTTGAAATGTTTCCCAAGATAAGACGCGATGCACGCAAGAAACTTGGTAAGCTTGTTATTAGATCTAATATACAGCCAAAATGGAGTTTTTGGGCTACCCCTCTATCTATGGTTGGCTATTTTCTCGCTGGTATTTCATTTGCTGTGTTGCATCACGTCTATTACCAAAACTTAGACGATACACTAATTGGTTCTACTCAACGTCAACAATGGCCGATTAGGTATGAAGATACACCTCTTAGTTCCAACTGAGAAAACTAAATTGTTAGAATCGGGACCGCCTTAGCTTTTTTAGTCCAGACTTGCCTTACAGCAGCAGCAAGTACAGCATACATCCAATGGGCTTGGCGAAAATTCCAGCAACGAGCTATCAAGATAAGCGTAATTGATGCCGCCTTCGCCGTAGACCGTAATATTTTTCAATTCTTAAATCTAAGCTTCCTTTATGAGTTTCGGGTCGCTGCAGTACTGGCAGTAGCATTCTGGTACGGAACATATATTTCTAGCAATTATATAACGCTAAGTCAGCCATATAGGTGTATGCCGTTAGCTTCCTTGGCCACGCCAGGTGCCTTGAGTATATCACCGAAACCGAACATGACAATACACACTGTCCCCGTCAACGTCCCCGTTATGTTCGACAATAATGGCAGGCTGGAGGGATTTCCATACTCTCTCAAAACGGAGCAGATGTTGACCAAACTTGCGACTGTTGGTGAGCTACCGCTACTTGATGCTCCTGCAGGCCTAAAGAATGTCTCCTACGTTTTGGAATTAACCCTTCCTTGCCTACGCTGCGAACCAATCGGCGAGTTTGAGGCTTGGGAGACAACATCTCAGGTGTTTGACAGCGCCTTATATTTTTCCAGGTATTATTCGCAGTCGAAAAACTGCAGAGTGCATACACAGAATTTGACTTTCAAGACCAAGGCAAATCATTCTTCTACAGGCTATCTCTCAGGGTATATTTCATACTATAACGTACTACTGGATACAGATGGTTCTCAGATAGGGATTGCCCTTAGGCATAGAAAAGATGAAACTGGCATCTATACGGCTATTTACCACAGATGCAAACTCTGTAAAGCGTCCGTTACAACTACTATCGCCTTTATAGACAACATGCAATCCATTAAAGCCACTGCTATTCGTGATATATCACGGATGGGCCCAGAGCCAAATGGGTGGGATAAACAGTATGACTGTTTCTTTAACTTTCATTTAGCATATCACAGGGTTTTAGGGGGTTCCCTAATGCGATGAGACTATTCCGCTAATAAATCTGAACAAGTAGACGGAATTAGCGAAACTAATCTAGATCGAACCACACTTAGTAGAGCAGCTGACTATTCCGCTATGAAGGTCGCCACGAATACTGGATACCATCCCGATCCTGATTTCGTGATACGAGAAAAAATTTTAACTACTTTAATGGAAGCATTCTGGTTAAATGCTTCATTGGCGCTTATGAGTATCGCATCACTAAAGTGAGTTAGGTGATTTAGTATTGATGTCATTATAACTAATAGTAAGCGATAGTGAGAAAGTTCCCACTGAAGTGACACAAACTCTATGGCTTAACAAATACTCCTATAACTGCAAAATTTTATTCATTGCATATGGGTAAGTGCATAAAAATTTAGTCTTAGAAAATGTTAAGTTTGAATTAGATGTACTATAACAATATGCTTTATATCCGTTATGGCTGGCGCCTATGCAATATACGCGAATGGAACGATCTATGAGAATAATTTTTCGTCTATCAGTCAGACTATGCAAGGCCCTGATATCGTAAATTTATTTAGGTCTCAGATGGTATTAGGAGTAGAGAAGAAGGCGAAGATCGCGAGCACGAAAATAAAACTAGACGTGAGCAGGAATACACAAAGATTCTATACGCATCTATAAGGTCTAAGATTTTATCTGAAAGATCGCGTCGAAAAAAATTTCCGTTTTCGGACTCAGATCTGCCTCCAGAGCGACTGTCTTGTCTTGGGCCGTTCGGCTGACGCCGATGCACTGATTTTTCAGTGAGTCGAGAATGCGAACGATGGCGCTTGTTTCGTCCTTACTAAAGAGGCAGTAAATCTTTCGAAAATTATCGCTAGAAATTATCTGGTGCAAAAGGGGGGCTCCTAACGAGCCTGTCGCGCCTGTTAGAAGTACCACGCCTAAGTCTAACATAGTACGAGTCATTGCCGCATTTCCGAAAGGTGCACGCAAAGCGCCCGAGAAGATGGTAAAGGTCTCTCAAGAGAAGGTTGTCTATAAAAAGGCTGGGATGTCGAAATTCAAGCCGACATCTATTATCCTGCTGAAGATGAAATGTTACCGAACGGGAAGATGCCGGTCGGTATGTCATTGCATCCGGACATAGTTAACGTAGACCACTGACTAAGAAAGTACAGCTTTGATGATTCATGGTGGAAGCCACATGATATTCAGCAGAAACGACATAAGGCCCGCTCAGACGCGTCTCTTGCTTCGGAAGGGCTTCTTACCCGTCAGCAGAGCTAGAATACGTATCAGACGATGATGGAAAAGGACCTCAAAGCTGAATTGGTGCTCCTTGAAGGAGCTCCACATATATGTGATCTGAGCAGTGATCCAAATTCGGAGGGCTGGAAGGCAGCCATAGAAGGTTACGATTTCATTTGCTCGCACGTACTGTAGTCTACATTGATGTCTCTGGACACGACTCATATATTCAATGAAATATGAGATTATTTAGAGTTCGTTGGCATGGCCCCACCACATTGATGCCTCGCGTTGCTTACACGGGAAATTGAAGGAGTTGGACAAGTCCTATACGGCGGTTCGGGAAGCTCATCGCAAGAAATGTCATTACAACAAGCCGAGTACGAATTTTCGGTGCTCCGCCCGCCTTGCATAAGCCCTGAGAAGTTCCATGTGTCTAGAATCTTTGTTGACGATAACACCTCACTTGCCTGCCGTGGCATGATCACAGCTCTTAATTTCAATTTCATGTTTCCTATGTGTGTGGGCGTGTAAAATATCCGAGCACTGCGAAGGCAAGGGGCGCAAACAGAAAAACCAAAGAGGATTCCTTCAGACAAACACGATAATGGGACAATTAGTATGTGGGGGGCTGTTCTAGCCATGCACTCAAATGGAGTTATATTGATCGTCTGACTCACTATCCTGGCTCAGCATTGTCCATGCAAGGTGTCCCTCTCATCAAGGCATCGAAAAACGCCATGTCAACGCCCTGAAGAGCCCAGTCGTCTATTCCACCCGCGATTGAGTGTAGTTCAGCATTCGGCTGGAAAGTATAGTAATCTTGGAGGGGATGAGAATACTGCAGCACGGACTGCTTATGACACATAGGCTGCTGCGACTGCGCATCCGAGAAGATTGAGTCTTCGGACATCATCTGGCTAGGCGTCTGTTGTTCGTTTGTAGGTGACTGAATTGACGGGGGCGGGAGCGCAGAGTTCAACGCGATGGAAGATGCGTGCCTCTGTGAAGACACTACGTAATCATCCTGATCCTTTCGGTCTACCGAGTTCTCGGCTGGCGATTCCCGAGCAATGGGACCTTGACGAGCAATTTTAATGATACCGAGGTATGGAATTTGCAAGCGAACTTGCTCGTTGTTCTTCCCAATACCCTCTTGCCCGCTCTCTTCGTCGTCTCTTAGACTGGACGCGGTGTAGCTCCTTCCCTCAGCTGCGTCTGCCTCGATATTTAGTATTTGTCGGATCAGTCTCGCACTTTGTTCGGTTGTTGCATCACCGTTGACGTTACTCATCACATCCATCCTCTCCAGAGCTTGGTCCAACATGGCACGGTCGGACAAGCGCTGGTGAGCGAGAAAGCTGGGTGCTCCTCGACGTTGATGAACGTCAAGGTGAGCAAGCAGGAGCGTCATTGCGGCTAGTAGAGCAAAAAAGTCAACAGGTCGCGAGCAAGAAGACATGGGATTAAAGGCTCGATGAGAAATGAACCGCGTCATTATCTCGCGACTCGCATTAACACAGGTATTCAGAGAGTAGCCTTGGTCGGTGTTGACGTCTATTTCATGCATCATGTACGGTAGGTGGGCTTGGATTAACAAGCCATAATAGTAGACTTGAGCGGAAAGGCGCACCGTCTCTAAAAGCGCTTCCGGTGATCCAGGTATAAGCTGGAGGGAATTGGCGGGCCGCCAAAAGCTTGCTGGCATGCTTTTAGACACCCCCAGAAGTTCAGAGTCAATGGATTGGGTGGATGCGATATCGGCTGCGTTAAAGACGCCCTCGTTGCGTATCAAGACACGACACGAGATGGCCATGAGCTGTCGCTCAAATCTGCCCAGGGGTGGTTCAAACTGCAAGGTCGATGTTAGTCCTATGTTTTTATCAGTAGTGCCCTGGGGAAGCCCGAGAAGTAGGCTAAGATAACGGTCCATATAAACGATGCGAAACCACAAAAACTCTGGATTAGATGATAATTCCGAGTCGATGCGTTTCAACTGCGGCAGGGGAGTGCGATGGAGGCCCATAAGCTGGGCCACGGCCATTGCCCGGCGATACACAGCCCAAGCCCGTCTAAGATTGCCGCTGTTGGTCTGAAAAACACCCTCTAGGATAATGCACACGAGACATTCGATAGATTCGTGCATCTCCCCTTTTGTCGTCACCCATGTCGTAGCAGCCGCCACTAAGCGGCCCATTAGCACACCCGCGGGTTCAGAAAGGCCCAGTACTTTCTCGCCACATGGACTCTGTAGCGTGATTGCAAATATGAGCATTATTCTGGCGAGACTCACTGGACCTATGTTTGGATCCGAAAGTCCGGTGAGACGATACGGTACCGCAAGCGCTTCCCGTGTCAACTTGCTATGCGGCTGAGTGTTGACTAGATAGGTATAGAGCGCTGGTCTAGAGCTTGCGTCCAGCAGGATTTTGACATCGTCTCCGGATGGGAGGGCAGCAAACAGATGATGGAGGGCCCTTGCTTCGAAATCGGGTTGGTCCGAGGAAGTTTGCGAGTCCGGCGTAAAATGTACTGAACTAGGAGTGGATTCACCATGACCCTAAACGGCAATCAGCATGAACATTTCATTTTACTGTGTTTGACTCCACCATTGATGCATACCTCTTCAAACGCCAAAGGGGCTGGTATGGGCGGATGGCTTGGGTCGTTCGAGCGGGTGTTGGTGGGACCAAGTTGTGGGGGTGGAAGTGGCCCGTCATGGCCTGGGCCGCCCGGAAGCTGGCTTGCGGCACCAATGCGGTTCCCGGAGACTATGATGAGGTCTCTCACGACATCTTCCACTCTTGCGAGGCGCTCCCTAAGATGGCGATTTCCTATTTTGGCGGGAGCCAAGTCTTCCGGTAGATCCTGACTGACACAGGGTGCTCGTCGGCGCTGGCAGCCGATGCAGGTGTCAGCTCCGGCCGATGCAAATATGCACCTAATCTTCCGCCGTTTGCACTCCCAACACGACCGCGTTCCCTTGCGAACCTTCTTCCGCCGGGTTGGTGCTCCGTGGCCGGGTGGTGCTATAGCCGCTTGTTCGACCGGGACGTCCATGGGAAGAATCGCAGCCCTGGGCACGACGCGTGCGGATGGATGACTGCGGGTTATGGAGTCGTGACCGGCGGGTGGTTCAAAGGGAGGTCTGGATAACTAAGGCGGTTCCGCCGCGACGGGCGAAGCAGCCGATTTGATTGGCGGGCGCGGCACGCAGCTGGTTGGCCAGCGCTGGCATTGCCTGCAGCGCTGCTCAAGCTCCTCCGCCGTCACGGGCGAGGCGCTGCGTGCCTGTCCACCGTCGCAGCGCCCTTGCCCTGCTTTCGTGCGTGTTCGTTAAAATGGCGCTGTTGGACTCTCTGCCGTTGCGCTTCTGCCACTTGAAAACTCTTCCAACTCGACCGCTTCTCTTCAAGCACTCTCAGGCTATCCCCACTGCGGCATCCATACCGGTTCCCATCGAGGCGTCCGAACATGTCCACCGAGATGGACTCTGAAAGCAACAACAACAGCCACAATACCGCTGGCGAGGCCGAGACTGAGAAGCATGCCGGTCTCGATACGGAAGCCAAGCCAGCCGCGCCTACGGCTGCGCCTTCGCCTCCTCCAAACGGCAGACTGGTCGCATGGCTCCAGGTCGCCGCGGGCTTCGTACTCTTCTTCAATACCTGGGGCCTACTGAATACATTCGCCGTCTTCCAGACGTACTACGAGTCCGGCGAGCTCTTCAGGGCCTCCTCTTCCGATATCTCATGGATCGGCTCCATCCAATGCTTTCTGCTTCAGATCACCGGGCTCGTGGCCGGTCCCATCTATGACAGAGGCTACCTTCGCCTGCTCCTCATCACGGGAAGCTTCATGGTGGTCTTTGGTCACATGATGCTCTCTCTTTGCACAGAATACTGGCAGGTGTTGCTATCGCAGGCCTTCTGCGTTGGGATCGGGTCTGGACTTCTCTTCACTCCCACCGTGTCGCTCCTTCCAACCTACTTCAGCACGCACATGGGACTTGCTGTTGGCATTGCATCTTCTGGCTCTTCGCTCGGCGGCGTCATCTACCCCATCGTACTCTACCGGCTCCTCTCTCAAGTTGGGTTTCCGTGGGCGGTACGAAGCCTGGCCTTCATTGCCCTCGCGACCTTCATTCTTCCTTTGGCCGTCATGCGGGTCCGTGTCCGCGTACCGAAACCGCGAGCCGTAGTGGATTGGGCTGCATTCCGCGACGCGCCATTCATGGTTTTCACGCTGAGCGTTCTCGTCGTCTTCGTCGGTAACGCCGCCCTTATCTTCTACGTCTCCTTCTACCCGGCAAACAAGAGGTTTACCGACGAGTCGCTGGCCTTCTACATGGCAGCCATCTTCAACGCCGGCTCGATCCTGGGACGAATCGCACCAAATGCGCTCTCGGACCGCATTGGTGTGTTCAACACCATGGCACCCATCACGTTGGTACTAGGCATCACGGTCCTCTGCATGGCAGCCGTGACCAACGAAGCGGGAATGATCGTCGAAGCCATTGTGACCGGATTCTTCAGCGGCGTCGTCGTCGCCCTCCCTCCAGTGTGTTTTCGGGTGCTCACAGAGAATAAGTCCATGATCGGTACACGCATGGGCCAAGGCTTTGCTTTTGGTGGAATCGGCTTGTTGATCGGCGGTCCGAGTGCCGGTGCCATTCTCGGCAAGATTGAACCGCTAAATTGGACTGGCCTGTGGGCTTATGCCGGCGTAGCGGGCATTGTGTCCGGTCTGATCGTTGCTGTGGTCCGAGTGATGAGGGTCGGGGTGGCCTTGAATGTGAAGGCTTGATTGAAAGATGACGGCGTTTTTGGGCGAATAATCGTACAGTCCACGTCCAGATATTCCGAAGCTTAGGGTTGAGAGGAGAAGCAGCCTAACTATAATAATACACTTTTGCCGCAACTCGAATATTAGAGTAGCGCTTCTACAGGATGATACGAATACAGGTGACGACGAGCCTCCCAAGCACGCCTTTGTAGGTAGGGTATTTGCCGAGAGATTGTTCCATGAAGAGGGGGCGTAGTCGCGCCTAACTATTGTCGATATGTGTGCAGGGCCAGATACATCGACAGTGGATACGGGTGGAGACCGGAAAGATGAAATCTACATTACTTAAGCTCATGGGCTGTATAACTCGGGTAAATTGCATAGAAGACTTCATAGCAGATAGGAGTATAATACTACGGCACAGAAAGAGACTTGTATAAACAGTGCGCTTTTGGATATGGGATCGTACAGTACGAATAGTTGGAAGTCCAGGAGACGCGCGGTCGCGTACACGGAGGTCTTGGCAGGATGGTGGCCCGGGCCACGCGGGTGGGGCTGGCGCCGAGTCCGTGCTTTTTCCGCGCCTGCCTTGTCTGCGTGTCCGATTCCTGTCCTCCACCTCCACCTCCACCTCCACCTCCATCTCCATCTCCGCTTCGCCAAATCCATCTCTACCTCCTCTGCGCTTCATTTCGCCGACGTCCTCCGTTACTCTTTCACGCATCCCTCTTCCCAGCCTCCGCGCCTACGCCGCCTCGCGAACCGCCCGTTCCCCGATTCCCTGCCTGCCCGTCGGCTCTCTTCAGTCCACCATCCTTGCGAATCTCACAAGGCCCTTCCCGCAGAACGTACGGCGTTGTTCCGCTTCACTGCCTACGCGTTGACGTTCTGCGTCGAAGGGGGTGGTTCTTCGAACAGCTGCGGGCAGTCGGCCTTGACGGGCCAGGAGGTTTCGAGGTGGCTGGGTGCTCGACGGAGTCAGGGCTGCTCTTCGCGGACACCGCGATTCAAGCCCGGGTGAGTGGGATACCTTTGCACGCTCGCAAAGGGACTGTTACGTGCTAGTTGGATTAAGTAGTATGAGAGAATTGACTAATAATGGGTTACACTTTTCTGCTGCGGGACATCCCAGCATTGGCGTATTCGTCGAACCTTGCAGCGCCGTGCTCATGTGTCTTTCAGATCCTGTATTCCGAGTCCCTCAAGCAAGCCAGTATTTCTCTCAGCATCCAGACCCACATCTGCGGCTTCGAAGAGCCCCAGCCGTTTGAGTTAGCATATAATGCCGACAATTGGAAGACGGTGGGCTTATCAACCGCCACCAGAGACCTAGACGAAGGCCATCTCGCCACCATCCGGCGGAGAAATACGCCTGCTGCAAGGACTCTTTCCCTTTCCCTACATAGCTCATGCCCCGTCCGTTGCCCCCCTTCGTCGGGCTCCATCGCTCCCAAACCAGGCCACGAAACCAGCTTTGCCCAGCTCCGAGATCTCGCAAGCACGGCTGAAGTTGATATAGTATTCGATATCCACTACCTCCGCAGCGAGAATTGCTTGGCCTTCTTCCAATTAATTAGCCATCCATATAAACTGACTGGCGTGCCTGCTGAGAAATACCGTGGACCATTATCAAGGCAAACAGATTGGACAGTCTTCAGTCCCGCTGAAGACGCTACGTCCGACGCTCCCCCTTCCTATGTTGCCGTTCCCGCCAAGCGGCCTCGACAAGGCAAGTGTTGTTGTTTCTGCCTTCAATACCCCGGCACTGACCCACGCATAGCTACCAATGGTTCGTCTCCCTGCTCGCCATCTTCGAAGCGCGAACGCCGACTAGTCTCTCCTGTGCCCTTCCCGCCCCTCTCCCCGACCGAATCAGCAGCCGCACCGTCGCTCAGCTTCCTTGAAGGCTCACCGACCGAAAAGGCCACAACGGTTACGGCGTCGCCCAGCCCCCAGCCACTATCGCCTCATCACCAGGACACGTCGGGATTAGAAATTGCGCATTTGGTCAAGACAACAATCGAGGCGGTGCTTCCTGGAGCCATGCAGAAGGTACGTGCTTGGGGCCCTTTCTCTCTCTCCTCCCTAAGTTGGCCTAGATGATGCCAGACACTCTTGCTAGCCTATTTTCCGTCTCTCCTCAGCCCGTGACCTCAAGCCCTTTGGCCAACATCCCGATCGGTACCCTTATAAGCACACGGATAGCTGCCGATGCCGCTGCTCAGCTGAAGGAGACATTTATAGACACGCTCAAGGAGCTACGCACGGAAGCGCTAGGTGAAGCACTAGATACCCGTAATGCTGCCGACGCAGAGTTCTTAGAGGAGCTTAGCGACTATAGGTTAGAACTAGTTGCTGCAAAGGACGATGGCATCACGGAGATACAGGATCAGTTGGCTACCACATTGGAAAAGCTCGACGAAGAGACGGCGGGAATAGTGGGGGAGGCCGAGGCGGAGATCTTGGACCGTGTGGAGTGGGTATGCACCGATGCTTGCGACAGGCTTGACAAAATCGCGTCAGTCAAAGAATCTGCGTTCCTGCAACGAATAGAAAAGACGGGGCAGGGCACGGGACAAGATTCACAGACTGATCGAAATCGGCGGGGGGCATCGCTACCAACAGTATTATAGCTAATCTATAGCCACGGTATGTGGATAGTCTTCTCAATTACAGGCTTATCCTCGTATTTGATCGTCGCAGTCAGCTTACACTCTGTGTATACCTTAATCTTCTCCACCACCACGCTTGCAAGCAAGAACTTCAGATCCCCGCATCGAGCCACCGGTACCTTCTTCAAATGCGTCGTAGGTAGCAAATCAATCTTGAGCGACTTTCTGCTGGATTTCAAAGCACCCTCTCTGATCAACCGACACACAGCATTGAAGCGGAGGTTGGTGATCATGAAGCCTCCCGAACCTTGGTAATCTGACATCAAGATTTCGGGCTCGTTGTTTGTTCCTTGGAAAGGGATGGAGATGAACATGTATTCAAGCCGCCAGGCTGAAGGTTGGCACTCCGAGACATGGTAATCGAGAAGATGAGATCTTGTAGATCGGGAGACGGCTTGGTGCCTGTTTCGTCGAGCGAGAAGATGCTGAAGATGTAATCCGGTTCGACTACCGGGGTTGAGGAACCGCTGTTGGCTGCCAAACTGAACATCTTGGCTGGTGCGGCCGGGGCCTGACGAGCTGCCATCTTCGTGGCTGCCGGTGCGCTGACCACAGTTTCCGGAAGAACAGCGGCATTCGGGAGAGGATGGTCAAGCACGAGCAGCTCAGACCTCTGCGAACCCCCTGTTGATAGCAACGTCCGCTTCGGGAGCTGAGGTTGTTCTACAGTCATTCTCGCTACGATGACCGGCTTGTTAGCCATTAACTTCTTCGCAGCCTTCTTTTCTACCGAAGGAGGAGGGTCGCTCTTCGAATCCGCGGGCTTGGTTTTGGGGCCTCCGAACACGATCTTCATTTGCCAGGTCGGATCGTTGAGCTGATATCCCACCAAGCTGGCGCTTGGCTCGGCCTCTACATACCTAACGACACCGCCTATATTCATACCCGCCTAGGTTCAACCGATGTAGCCCATCAACACAGCATACTGTCTCAAATTCCGTCGCCGGGGACGAGTTTTTGAAATGGACAAAAGCAAGATCTACCATCTTATGGTTAAACGCTAAACGTAAGGTCACGAAAACCCCAGTTACAATGTCCTGCTGTATTGACACTTGTGGTAGCGGGAGCCGGCAAAACTGTTTTAATGTTCGAAACAGCCTTTGCCTTTCCTTCATGATGCCACTAATCGTAATAAAGGTCCTCTGTTATCAACTTCCTCAAAAACGCATCGAATCGAGTCAGAAAACCCTATTTTTATTTTAATAGCAAGGACAATTCTAGACGCGATTCGAAGGTAGTTCTGGGTTCTATCCTCGGCCAGCTCTGCTATCAAAGCCCAAAGATCTTCCAAAATCGCTTCTGCAGCGTTCGACCAATATAACCAAGACACCCCTGAACAGTTCGCCGCGTTAGAAGTTCTTCAAAGTCTTTTTGTTTCAGTTCAACAGCAACGTAAAGAGTTGACGGTAGTATTAGATGCGTTAGATGAGTGTCAGAATCGTGGACCATTTTTAAAGTGGCTGTCTAGTGTCGTTATACGCCAGAACAGCGATGTTCGCCTATTGCTTAGCAGTAGGAGAGAGCAAGATATTGAGTCTATTCTTGGACAGGTGCCTCAAATCCAACTAGATCCCTTCACGATTTCCGATGACATCAGAGTAATGTTGGCGTCCGAAACATCACGACGACAAAGACACCAACCCGGTTTCTTAGCAAGACCACAATTACGTGAAAATATCTTAACCCACATCTTGGAAGGCTCAAACGGGAAGTATGTTATCTGATGTGCTATGATTTCCTAGTAGCTGCGACTAAATGATTACAGTTTTCAGTGGGCCAGATTTCCAATTTGATGGTCTTTTGTGCTTCGAGATGACGAAGAGCGGGCAAGATCTCTTGGTAAGCTGGAAGTTGGTCTCGACGAGTCGTATGAGAATGTTCTTGGTTCAATATGCCAGCTATCGACATGGAAGTCCGAGCTAGCCTACTGGGTTGTGGAGTGGCTTTGCTGTACCCTTCGACCAATAAAGTTCAATGAACTTATGACAGCACTGGAGTTGTCTAAACCCGAGCTTTACCGATCAATAAAAGGCCTGGTCTCCCCCCTGGAGATCTTCCAGATGTTCAACGGTCTCGTCAAATGGGAAGAAGAAAGCGGGTCGGTCATGTTTTCGCACTATCCCATCAAGGAACTTATTATATCGCACCGCTTAAAAGGCACAGGAGCGGAACCATTTCAGGTGGACAAAGAGTATACGCATGGTGTCATCACTAAGCTGTGTCTGAAGTATCTACTCCAACGGAACCCGTATATGTATAGCACTGAAGAGGAACTGCAAGAAGGCCTGGTTAATTATCCATTTCTGGATTATGCAGCAAAATCCTGGGTTGAACATTCTCAAAATACTGGTCCTAACATCGAGTTAGATTCTTTTATCGTAAAACTACTTACCTATAGCCAGAACGAAGAAAAATATGTGTATTATGAGATACTTTCTTTGGCATGTGGGAACAAGTAGAACATTATAAGAAGCACTGGTTTTCTTCCTTTAGCAAGGGGTGTTCCAAGACGCCAATGACTACTGCAATTATTACAAAGAGGTGGACTGTAATCAAGGAATTGATAGATGACGGCTTTCACTTTCGAGATAGTCGGTATATAATGCCTTTACGTTGGGCTTTGTCGTAAGGCCTAGACGAAGTGCTTACACTCCTCTTGGATAACAGAGTAGACGCAAACGACACTAGGGAATATGAAGAGACCATGCTCTATACAGCACTTCGCGATAACAAAATCTCAGCGGTGAAGGTTCTCCTTGAACGAGGCGGTGATCCACATTTCTTTGAGGAAGGAATGGATGAGTCTACGTTTTCTCATGCCATCGAGTATTCCTCCCTTAATATAATCGAGTTTCTCCTTGAGTATATTGAATCAGATAAAGTTAACTCTTACGGAGGGCACTGTGGCACCGCCCTGCAGAGAGCCGTATCGATTGGTCGAAAAGATGCGCTGCGTCTTCTGATCCTGTATAAATCTGATGTGAATCTTAACTTGAGCATATACGGGTCAGCCTTACACCAAGCAGCAACTGCGGGACACGTAAGTGTCGTGAGCTATCTGATGAGTCGAGGAGCCAATCCCAATACTTACTGCGAACAAGGCTCCCTATTACAAGCGACCCTATCTTATAGTAATAGCCCAGTTGTAAATTCCCTCCTCAGTTACAGCGAAATAGACGTAAAGACACGCGTCGTTATAGAAATGCTTAGCAGCAAGCTCTGATTTCGAGTGAGATTGAAATAGCCCAGAAGTTACTGCAACGTGAAGCCACTGGATATAGTGAGTATAGTTATTGCAAAACAGCCCTGGAGGCAGCAGTATATGAGCCTAATAGAGCTCTACTAAAAGAACTTGTCCGGCGATTCCCCCACCAGCTTACTGCTTATCTACATCCTTCCCGAATCCTACAGCGAGCTATACTAGCGAACAATCTCAATGCTTTTTCGTTCCTTATCCATTGCGGGGCAACGGCAGATATACTATATAAGGTTGGATAGACCCCTTGGCTATATGCATACCATAAGCGCAATAATAAATCATTGCAGCTTCTCAGTCAGCACGCGACTCCTAACCCGCACTTGGCTCGAGTATCACCTATACAATGGGACTCAACCTTCTTGCCAGATTATATAAAGTTACTGCCGGATTTCCTAAGCCTTGAATATGAGCGTAAGTGTCTTTCTTTAGCTACCTTAATCTAATAAGTAGCCACAGGGTTGACTGTACATCTTTGCATAGATATTCGATTTGTTAGAGTTACCACTTACTTTTTGGCAGCTGTAGAAGACTACGAAGTTGGTCTACTCGAAGAGCATTATAGTACATACGCTGATGCTCCTTGCGCACCGTGTCTGCCGTTCTACTTTGAAATCACTGTACAGCTCATATAGGCATAATAGTAAGCTTCCTGTCCGCGTTCTGTTCTCGGTAGCGAGACTTATCGGCTATAGTTCATTAAAAATTGGTTTAAGTACAGAAAAAGGCGAAGTATAGGGAGAAGAAGGAGAAGAATCCTATAGAGACTATTTATATACTGATTTTGGCTCAATATGGAAAAGTTCTAGAGCTAATTGTTGCTTCAATGGCCCGGAATAGAACACTCTAGACACAGTTGGGTGCGGATACAACTGAGAGACAGAAAATGTCTTCTTTACCCATAACGGTGCCCTCATCCGGGGTCTTATACCTGTAACGAGAGGCAAGTTCTTCCCCAAGGTTGAGTTTTATCAAAGTGCACGAATAACCGCCAACTTTGGAGGTTCTTCATTTCTATAACAACCTCATCCGCAATAGAAGGCTCTGGGATAGTACTAAGCTCTGTTATAATTCGCCATGGCTCACCTTCCAACTAGTACTTCAACAACTTCAGCCTTGAACACCCAACCTCAAGATAATATGTGCTTTTATCATTGACAATTCTAGTCAATGCCAGAAGGGCAAAGAAATCTCAAGATAATGGAGAATTATTTGCTCATTATATCTTCTGTCTGCAGTAGGTACATGTGTTAACTGCCAGCAATGCTCTGCATCCATCACCCATTGCAGTGTATCCCCACGGTTTCTGACTCGGATGCAGAAAAGAGCATTATCAGAGGAGAAACAGATTGGAGAAGATTCAGGATAGGAGCAGATGAGATGCACTTTTGTAAAGTTTATAGGCCATGTGGTGGTGTTATAAATGGTGGACAAAAGATCAGATGATTGATCACGTGGGTCGCTCGATAGTGAAATGCGTTACAGCCAATGAAACGCGCTGGCCAAAGGTAGACAATACCCTTCCTAACAGGGCCGCGCGATGAGAATAAATCACAGTGCAAACCGGAAATCGGTTCTGCTCGCGACTGTAAAGTAGAAGTGCTACAAGGGCGGCTGTGATTGGACTATCAATTAATCAATCGATCGATCGATCAGTCAATCAATCAATCAATCATTCAATCTCAAATCTGCGTTCCTAGGAGCGATTCGAGGTCCAGGGTGTTCTTTTAATGAAGAACAATGGATATACCATTTCCAGCGGCGAGACGGGTGAGTTTCTGACCGCAGCTTATCACTCCAATTCATAAGACGTTCCAGCGCATCGCGATACACCGGCAGGATCTTCTCGGTGTAGTAGCTCGCTCGCATGCTATTTCTCGGCTTGACGAGCTTAGGTATACGCGTTTTCTTATCTTCCTACTGCTGCACTCAGTCATAATACATCTTGGTAGTTTTAGTAGCTAGTTTGCGCCGTGGCTTCGGCGGCGGCGTTACTAGCTCGACGTCGTTGTACTTATCGTTATAGAAGACGAATTTCTTGGCAAGACTGTCGTACGTAATCTAGATAGTAAAATAAACGACGTTAGCCGTTTTTTCGGTGTCCTCAATGATGTTTTCTGGCTCATAGCGCTCACCGATCACACGAAGGATCCACTCACCAGGAAAGTCATCTAGTGCTATACGGGCTTCGTCTTTGAACACTACGCTATCCTAGAAGCCGTGTATAGCGTAGAACCTCTTCTCTATGGTGTAGATAAGACACTGTTGTTGTTAACTTTCGGTGATCTCTTTCTGCCCCGCTGCCTTGAACATACCGGCTCTTTTCCGCTCTATGAGAGCGTTTATGACCGTCCTACGGCATACCTTGATACCCTACTTCCTTATCTGAGTAGTGAGTCGCTTGCGCCGGGTCTTCTTTGGCTGATGGAGCATCTCGTCGAGTAGGGAGTCGCTCAGCTTTGATGGGCGACCTGAGCCGGCACTCTGAGCTTTTTGCTGCTTTAAAATATGCAGATCGTGACAGCGATAAGCTGTTCTCCCATACTGCTACCCTGTCTTGAGCCAGTCGTGCGCGGTTGACTTGGGTATCTGGAATTTGAATAGCTGCTGAGCTGGCATACGCCCGCCAACATCCTTCGCATCAAAAGCGTCAAAGAACCGCGTTTTCTCAACCGTTTCTAAATGCAAGCTGGGCAATCGATTGGGCGTAATCTCGCGTCTTTTGGACTTAAATTTATAGCACTATCTTGAGTTTTAGGAGAGTTATAGCGCGTCGCAGAAGTGTGTTCTGGTATCGCGATGTAGTGTCCGAGGGCGTACTCTGCTGAGGTGATGAGTCAGATCGACTAACCTAGCTGGATGTATGCCAAGAGTAGAATTGACTTGATAGCGTTTTGTTTTTCATCCGTTCCCTTCTCTCCTCCTCAATGCCAGTTTCTAGAATTTGTTGGCGAACGCGCGCTAGTGCAATGGTGAACGGTCGACCCGCAAGTGCCATTGTCTTCCCGAGTTGCCAAGCTGCCGAGTATGATAATCACTTTCAAACCAATACTAGCCAAATTCAGCATCTTGACCTCACTCTTACCTCCAAGATGTCTTTATTGTACTCGACTCCGGGACAGCGCTTACGTTGTTTTTTATTTGGAGAGGTTACTTTCTCACAAATAATGTTCGAGGTATTTGTAGGCAGAAACATTCCCATGCAAACGGGACACGCTACAGTAACGCCAAGAGTGATTTGACAATTTCACCAACCCAATTTCTGGCTAACTGGTAGCCAAAGAAGGCTGCTAAGCCAAGCCGCATCCTAACGTTCCTTTTACGAATAACTAGTTTAGGGGCTTGCAGGGCAAGACGGCTGGCAAGCCTGAGCCGAAGCAGATGATGATGGGTTAGAAGTTTATATCTAGTGGTATGGGAATTCGCCATGTTGCGAAACGCACCATTCGAGCAGCTATGGATGGGAGAATGACAGTCATTGTTTCTGGTTTTCGATTGATCGCTGAGAAGGTAGAGCCACCGCAACGAAAACTTATTGTGCCTGTACATGATACTATCTAATTAGTCCCCAGTGGTGAGACCAGGCAATCGACGCTTAGGCACTAGCTTGAGCTAGTCCTGTTTCAGCCTTTTTTTAGCGCATTGCACCCTGCAACTAAACTTGAGCCTCTTTTTCGACATCTGTCTCTTTTCGGCAATGGCGTATTACTGATAAACTTTTTGCGAAATACACACCGCATGGAAACTCGAGGCTCTTTCTCAGTCGTAGATAACCCAGACCGATGCGGGCCGAATCGGTAAGATGAGTAAAATAGGAGAGGAGTTTTGATCTGAGTACGCTATACCAGGCTAGAACTCGTCTCATATCGTGGTCCCTCGTCGATTGGATAGCCGACATGCGCAATTAAGCTGGCTGTTTGGTATGGCGCTTTACCCAGAGACCGCATTACATTTGCCTCTGCGGCCATTGTGCAGAAATGTGAGATGACTCCTGGATAGCAACCATTCTCCTACGCCAAGCTGGATAGCACGATCTCGAGTGGCATAGTTACGTGCATGGCGAGAATCTGGGGGTTCAACGGGTGGAATGCCATAAACCCAGCCAAAGGAGCTGTATAATGTTCATCGCTGATTCATCCTCGCGCTATTTAAGAATAAACTTTGTGCGTCTCGCTAAAATCGCCCCGATTTATATTGTACACGCCACGAGAGATTTTCATTCACTGTTTGGTGTGAGACGTAGTGGCTTTATGAACCCTGCACAGATTCCCAAGGTCACGGTGTGATTAGTCGAAGCCGCCTTGGTCGGCAGTTTATCCCGGCTCAATGTCGTCCGACTTGACTCGCGTTTCCTATGAGGACCGTTTGGGCCGGCTTGGGCTGGAAGGTATAGCGCCGACTCCAGACGCTTGGGGCTTCACTTAGCTTGCAGCTGCCACAGGGCATGAGGCGCGATGCGCTCCATAGGAGAGCTCACCTGCAGTCCACTCAGTATCGGGAACGGCATTGGATGCCACCAAAGGGTTCTTCCATGTACAACCCATTACTCTCTTACCAACTACAGACGCATTTCCCCTGAACTATATTCGCCTAAACAGACCCTATTGAGAACACCTAAATGTCTTGATCTGCCCACCCAAGACGGGGGAGACGAGATATACCTACTCCAATATGATGGATCCTCTTTACACTCAGCCCTGAATATGTCTGCAAAAGGTTGCCCCGCACACTAACCCCACATTACTTATCTTGGGAGCTTTCCCACTCCGTGGGAGTGGTTCTACCCTTACATCGCCTCTTCGAGTTAAACTCGATTCATTTCCACGGACTATCATAATGGATCAGGAATATCGTATCAGCCCTTCTTTTCAACCATGGGGTCCATTCATCGGGCACGAATTCGAGATCGAACCCATCACTCGGGGTGACATTGTAATAGCCTCTGTCGTCTGGGCACTGACACTCAGTAATGTCTTTTTGGCAATCTACCTTGGATATGGACAAACAAAGTCGTCGAGGTCTCCTTTACGAAGTATCTACGTCTGGCTGATCTGGTTGGAGTTGTTGGTATCATTTTTGATGGGAATCGAATGCTATCTGCATTTGTTTAAGATCATCTCCCCGAGTATGTACATTTCGGCATAAGTTCGACCCTTGTGCTAATATCAGAAAGGTTTCGCTTTCTATTTCACGATCCGTAAGCGCGTCCGGATTGATACAATTAATCGAAGGATAACTATATCGTTAACATGCTTCAGTTTTCTGGTGGTGTATCCAAGTTCAGTTACTCCTCCAGATCATCATCAATCGGATCCGGATTATTGTGCCTAATAGAAAACGTTCGCGGTCCATCATGATAGTCACTGCCACTGTGGTCACCTTGATCAACATCAGTGTTTTCAACATCTGGATACCTGCACGGTTGCAAACAAGTCATCGGTAGGAAGAATCGCTCCTTTCGTACCTACCCTTTCCCTGCTGAGCATCGCAGATATATCCTTATTAACGAGATATGGGACCGTATTGAGAAAGTTCTGTATTTGCTCATTGACGCAGCTCTGAACTGGTACTTCCTTAAGGTCGTCAAAGCGAATCTCATCAACAATGGTCTACAAAAATATTACAAGCTCTTACGCTTTAATCAGCGAATCATCGTTCTCTCTTTGTTCATGGATGTCATGATCATTGCAGCGATGTCAATACCAAATTCATTCGTGTAAGTTTCATCGTTCCCGATCCTCAGTTGAAGGAGCATTGTCGAGAGGCTAATACATAGGTTTCAGCTACATCCAATTCCACCCACTCGCTTACCTTGTCAAGCTTAACATTGAAATGACCATGGCAAATCTTATTAAGCGTATCGCTATCTCTAAATCAAAACGTACAGGCAATGCTTCCTTAGTTCGGGAATTTGCTTCTACGGATCAGTCAACAAACAGCGCGCATACATCCAACCTCAGCAGTAATGCCCGTCGTAACTCTATTATAGAACTTAAATCGAACATTTTCAGGAAGGTTGACGTCAAGCATGATCATGGACGACCGGCGTCTATCGGGCTGAGGCCCACTGGCAAACAGATTAAGAAGACAGAAGAGATTTGCGTAAGGAGCGATCCTGTCGATCATTTCGATACAGACGACGACAATGCTCGTTGGGAGGCTGTGAAAGGAGGGAGACAGGTTGAGGATGAAGAATGGGCGATTGGAAGGGCTCGTGAGCTTGTTAGCAATCATAACTCTGGCGATGGACGCAGTCTCGACGGTGATACCGAAGGCGAAAGTGTGAACAGTGTGGAGAGACAGAGAAAAGACGACAGCGATGATGAGGTTACGCTTGTTACACAAAGACAGCAGTGGCCACAAGGACTGGGTGCGGGCTGGAGGAGATTTGATTGACAAAGCATCACAGAATCATGGATCTTGGTAAGAGCTCTATTCCGCCCATTATTCTCTTGTATTGGAGTCATTAAACAAACCTTAGGAACCAATCACCTCCTGACGGCTACCGTCTCAGCAAGATCAACTTCAGTCCTAGCACTTGAATGCCCACCGAACCGACCTCCACCAGTGCGGCGATAATTATAATGAGTAACCTTAAAACTGCCAGCTGCCCGTCGCGGTGCTTCCTTCCCTTGGTCCTCGCTTTTGACAATAAAGGAAGGCTATTCATGACAAAGCGATTCGAGGAATGAGATTTGGATCATCAGTGGAGCCTGGTTTGTATCAACCCGGTCGATGCAACGGAATCACAGTATCAGAATTATAGCAGAATCTAGATACAGGAAATGATTATCTCTTCATTTCGGAGCAATATAACGCAGATTCAGCTTGATTGTCTCGAAGAATAGATCCATTTTCCAGTTCAAATACCAAGTTGCTGTCCTTGATAATAATGTTGATGCATTCATCTGTCTAGCCGTATCCACACCTCGCCATTATCAATGGCTCCTAAGCCAGCCTTGTTGACCAACTTTGCGGAGGCTTTATTCTTGGAAAGATCCTTTGCATTTGCTCTGATTGCACGTTCGAAGATAAGAGCGAGATCGTGGGCTGTGCAGATGCGATAGTTGCCCGTTTTCTTCATACGGTTCTTCAATCGATGTTCTAGCTTTCAGGTATAGAAGGCTTGGATTGCACCGCCGAGAGTTTCGCCCTGTAGGGTATCTGCAGTCGCTTGCAGGAGGACATGAGCCTCGAGATCGGTGAATTAGGGTAAACCGAGGTAATATTCGTTCGCAATGCCATCAAGGCGGCCGCGAGCTTCGTTGTTGGGCCGATAATTCCGCAGGTCGAACATGAATACGTGAAACCTGTACCACAAAGAGTTTTCCTCGCGCAGGTCTTGAACTGTGAAAACCCTACTATCGTTCGATGTTGTTGTCTCCTAATTGCTAGCCGGCTCTATTGGAGCTGTGGCAGGCTTCTTCTGCATCTTGGGGGTAAAACTTAGAGTTGGTGCACAGCGTAGTGATGCAGTGTGATAAAGCAGTGACGATGGGGACCTGGCCGAAGCTGTGGTGCTTTACCGGCCCACGCAGGTGCTACCAAGCATATTTGTATCTTCGATCGCATCGAATCATGATTATGACCTATAGCTCCTGACTCATATCCTATGAATAAATTAGGCCATGGAATGGAGCATGTAACTAAAATCTATTAATTGCCATGTACTGTGACTACTGCTTAATGCCGTCAATGAATCTTTTTTGCGCACCTGTATACATAAGCGATAATGGCGCAAAGAATTCCCCTTCGAATGCGGTCCTGTAATGATAATCAATGTATGGCAAATCTGCCTGGGCGGTGCACTAGGGTTGTGGCGCAGGCAGCTGTTTAGCGCAGTGGCGACGTAGCCTCGATTAGGCGAATTCTGCATGAAAACCATTCTATCAATTGTAGGCCCGAAAGTCTTGATCAGATGGGTGAGCGTACTGCTGAGAGTTCAGTTTCAATGTTTCAACGAAAGACAAGCAGAGAATTGTTCTCCCCTAAAATCCTGGTTGCTTCACCGTCGAGCGATAAAGTCTGGGTAGCTTGGGTAGCAAGGCTTATATACTGGTCCATGCCGGTACAGAAATATATGTTGTGACCGGTTCATAAGAAATTCATTAGCTTGCACCGGCTCAAGTCTGCCTCGTCGCGCACCCGAATTTATGAGCGCTTTTTTGAATTCGATATCCGGGCCATCCGCGACACCCATATACCATCCTCTGTACCTGCTTTTCAAGACTTCTGGAACCACACTTTACATTCCCGGGCGCTGCCTCACATGTGGTATTCATTGTTTCGTGCTATCGAGGATTTTGTGAATGTCTACTAAAGGTGCTGGGATATAGGTAGATGATTATCTTTTTTGATAAGTATGCATATTTAAAAGCTTTACAATATTGGAATGGGAAGTAACTTTATGCAAGTTCCACCCACCGAGAGCAACCTGAAGCTCAGGAAAAGTAGTGCATCACTCGTAAGCGCTCGCTTGTGCTCGATGATCATAATAACCGGAGGATGATGTTGGTAATATAAGCGCACTCCTGATTGTGCACAGCCACTCGCTAGAATGCCAATCTGGTGCCTCCCATTATTGAACATGCTTGCTAATTAATCAAGAACGTACCTTTGCCCGTATACTAGGCAACAACTCTATAGTCTTGCACAGCCATCAAGAACGTACCCTTGCCCGTGTACTAGGCAACAACACCATAGTCTTGCACAGCCGCTGAGCCTCTGTTCATGCGATATAGATACGGACTCCCTTTTTATTTTTTTTATTTTTTTTATTTTTTTGCATCATCTCAACAGCTTTGAAACATACCCCGATGAAGATTACAGCCACAATGTGCTTTGTAGGATGAACAAAGTAAATATATTCGCCGACTTAAAGAACGTTCCACTTGAAATCCGTAATAGAGTGTACGACGAGGCCACAGAGCCCCTGGAAATTCTCGAGCATCCCAAAGGGTTTCAGGGAACGATAATCGAATATTTTCTCAGCCTGCTTCCCCAACACTTAAGAAGCGATTCACAAATTGCTAATGAGGCAACGATGGCGCTACTCCGCCGAACACTTCAAACTGCGACGACAATTAAGGTTCCAGGACCCGAATACTTCGATCCTATCAAATCGTCAGGCATGCAGTGGTTCGGTGTTCGTAGCCTAGAATTCACGAACATTCAGCAGGCTTACGCATCGCCCTCCATCGGTGATACACCCGGAAAACTAACTGCGCATGACATTGTCTCTCGCTGCCCCAATCTCGAGGTTCTCATCTTCCGCATATATCCGAATATGATGCTAAAGCCAATTTCACCAAGCTCCAAGAGGCAATCTAAGAAGTCGGGCGACTGCACACATCTGTTTCGCATCATGGAACACCCAAAGATCGGCCAACTTAAACTCAATTGTGAAAGCGGTAATCAGGAGTTTACTGGTTGCAGTGCCTACGCCGCGCCAGTGCCACCTTCTACAGCTAAATTCGTACCATTTGTCGAGGCTTTCCGAGAGCAAGCAAGATTATCTGGACGCAACATCGAGTTGACGATAGACTTCTCACCGGACATAGTGGAAGATCCCCACAACCCGGAAATGCAAAGGTGTCATGAGAGTGCGTTTACATGGATTGCGTATCACGATTTCTTTGGATGATTGCTTGAATATCAAGGTGAATTTAGTCCGTGTGTGATGGACGTGAAAACAGATATGTAGTATGTTCAATGTATCGTGTATACTAGAACCAAATCGATGAGATCATATGCAAGACCCCGTACACCCAGCCGGCTTTCACTTTACAGTTATTTGAAAAGCGCTCTTATGTATCACTCATATATGATGTGGAATGAGTTGGATGTGGCATGTTCGACATTACAGTACAGCAGCTGGCTTTCATATAGAGAAGGGCGCACGCAACAGGCTCAACAATCTAGGAACTATGTTTCTTAGAGAGGCAGCCGCCCACGCCCTAAACTCTTATAAAAGAGCTATTATATTATATTAACTTTATTAAAATAAGGAGATGATTAATTGTTTTATAATTTATATACTGCTCTACTATAGCTATATTTACCTAGTCTTATACTTATAATATTATAAATTATTAGCTTATAAAGTAAGTACTAGCAATTATTATTGTTCCTTCTAATTAGTCTGTAAAGGGTACTTTATATAGTTCTAATTTATAATTTTATAATACCCTATAAATTGACTTAGAAAATACCAAGCCTCTAATAATTGAATAGGATAGACTAAATATCTAGTAGTACTAGGTAAATTTATAAGTGGAGAATATCTACTCAAGATTTTTAAAAAGAAAATAAAACTTGGGCTATCAGTCGTGCCTACCGTGTCTAGTGAGCCTGCTGGACTGCATAGATGTCATTGGACGATCGGTCTGACACTTGCAGGCACAACCGAGAGAAAAAATCACCGTCAGTTCAGCCGCGAGGACAACGCTCCTTCACCTCCAATATCGCTCCGGTCCTGAGCAGAATTGTCTTTACGTCTGGCGGTTCTGGCATTACTCCGATCCCAACACGCCCCCTATATTTGCATTGCGGAAAGGAAGGGGCTGTTATCTTGTGCCGCAAGGCTGATATCCTTCCAGCTCTGGTTTCATCATCAATATCTGTTTCTCTCCTTGATACGTTCTTCATAGCAAAAGCTTTATTCTCATCTCATTGATCACGACAGCCCTCGATATTCACGCTTTCCCGAACTCGTCACCATGGTGCTGGAAGCTCTCGTAGCCATGAGCCTGACAGGCAACATTGTTCAGTTCGTGCATTTTACTTGCTCTTTGTTTTCGAAGGGGAGGGAAATTTATCGCTCGACTTCTGGCACAACATCGGAACTTGGCGAACTTCGAACGATTGCGGAAGAGATTAGAAGATTCGGCTCAAATATAGACAATGCTCTTGCGGATCAAGGAGGACAGCAGGTTAGAAGAGACGAAGTGACCGTTAACCCTGGCTTGATCTAATTGGCGAAGCACTGTCAATCAGTAGCGTCCGAACTCCTCTCCGCTCTGGACCAGATCGAATCAAACAGTAAAAAGGATGCTGCCCCGGATACTACAGGGAGACTTCAACATAGCTCCAAGATGTCGAGAAAATGGCGAAGTTTTCGTATGGCCCTGACCGCTGTGTGGAAAGAAGACCGCATCGAGGGGTTACGAGAGAGATTGGAGCGCCTGCGTGATCAAGCCATGCTCCATCTTGTTTCCGATCTAAGGTTAGATTTCCTTATAGGCTTCAAAGCCACCGAGGGCTTTTTACATCTAACAGATTATCTTAGTGCTCGCCAGGTTATTCTTTCTGAAGCACTTGAAACCCAGTGCAAGGAAAGCAGCGAACGAGACTCCGGAATCAAGATTCAGCTCGCGAAATTGGCCGAGCAGATGACATCGATTGAGGAAGTCATCCCTGTTGTAGTTGATAATGCTCCACTAGATGATCTCAGAACTCGGTTTGCCAATCTTTCGTCTTTGGTCCAAAAGGTGACCATAGAAGTCAAAAAGAGTCACGCTATTCTCAAAAGCCTGCGCTAAAAAAGCATGCGAGTCCGTCATACTACTATTGCCGAAGCTCATAGGCAGACTTACCGGTGGATTTTCAAGGGAACCCGTTTGCTAAGCGAAGATCCGCGATCGAAAATCAAGTTCCTAGATTGGCTGAAACACGAAAACGGTGTATACTGGATCACTGGGAAACCTGGATCTGGCAAGTCGACATTGATGAAGTTCATTGATGATCACGATTCAACACGTTGCGCCTTGGAAGCCTGGACTGGAACGACTGTGCTGGTAAAGGCTAGTTACTATTTTTGGAACCCTGGTACCGAAATGCAAAAGTCGCTGCAAGGCTTGCTTCAATCTCTGCTCTACAAAGTTCTGGCTTCGTTCCCAGAGCTTATACCTACTGCTTGCAAAGCTCGTTGGGGCTGCCACCCGCACTCGACGGCCTATTCCGAGTCATGGTCAGTAAAAGAACTCACAAAATGCTTCACTAAACTGAATGATGGAATGCCTACCTCATTGAAATTATTCTTCTTAGTCGATGGACTTGATGAATATCACGGAAATCATGAGGAAGTCATCCACATCCTGCAGGATCTGGCTTCGTCCCCAAACATCAAGCTCTGTGTCTCTAGCCGTCCTTGGAATATCTTCGAAATCGCATTTGGTACATCGAATGCGCGAAAACTGTACCTTCATACTTTAACATCGGAAGACATTGAGCTATTCACCAAGGAACAGTTGTCCAGTCAGATCAAGAGATTGCAGCTTGCAGAGGAGCTCATTGGATATCAGAAAATTGTCACTGAAATCGTAACAAGAGCAAAGGGTGTGTTCTTATGGGTTTGTCTGGTTGTACGTTCCCTTCGTGACGGCCTATTGAATGGAGATTCCGCTACACTTCTCCAAGAGCGACTGGCAGCCTTACCTACCGATCTTGAACCTTTTTTCGAACATATCATTAACTCCGTAGACGCGATCTACAAATCCAGAATGGCGTCTACTTTCTTAGTTGCGCTAGAAACGAAACAGCCGCTCCAGGTCATTCATTACTCATTTCTCGAGGACGAAAACGCTGACGTAGGTCTCTCGCTCGATTATGTGCCCTACGACGATGGGCAGATACGGGCAGCAACAATTCAGACGCTGAGATGTCTGAATGGTCGTTACAAGGGACTGTTGGAGGCGTCAGCTGTGATAGAGGATGAGATGGGCCCCTTCGCCGTTGTGGATTTCCTGCATCGTACGCTACGGGATTTCCTTCAAATGCGTAGGGCACAAGCCATGCTACGGTCTCTGGCGCATCGTGGCTTCGATGCGAGGAATACCATCAAGTGCATATTACTTGCAGAAGCTAAGATGGCTCATGTCTGCCTCACGCCTCACAGCTTTGCTGCGACTCTCGACTTTGCCCAGGAAGTTACGATAGACTCTGGGGATACGGCTTTAGAGTACTCAGTACTCGATCACATCGAACTAGTATACGAACGCCGTGGCTGCTTTCCAGACTTGTGGCCTCCGGTGAAGGGGCAGCGTGGGTCGATGCTTATGGTTGCCGCTCACATCGGGCGTGCCGATTACCTTAATTACAGGCTTGCAAACACAGGCCACGGGCATAATCTGGACGTTCTGCTCCGTCATGCTCTCCTATGCCGCTGCAAACTCGATGAATCTGGAACCCCAACTCGGTTTTCGAAAGCGATCTCATTAGTCTGTAGCTTAGTTACTTGCTGTTACAAGACGCAGCTGAAAGAAGACGAAGTGTCACTCCAATACGAAATCGTTCACTCCATACATCAAAACGGCGGGAGCCCACATGCCTTATGCGAATTTAAAGGCCTGAACAAGCACCCCATATGGGAGGCCTTTCTTCGCAATTCGCTTCTCAGGCTGAAGCGAGATCTTGCTCGTGTAGATTGGCCTCGTATGTTCAACATTTTCTTAGCTAGTATCGATGTTCAGAAAACTGTAACGGATCTGTGGCCAACTTTCATGCATCGACTGTCTTATTGTGAGGGGTCCACTGCTGAAGGTGCCTTTCTCTTCCTTAAGACCTGCATTAAACACGATTTCAACCATATTTCGTCACGGGGAAAGATTGCAGCATGTTCAGACACTTATTATACTCGATGACCCCGGACGGAGCTATGCCTCCACATCTTCGACATCAATTGATCATGATGTTCCTGGAACACGGGGCGAACATTGACGACATACTACTGCCGCTCAACCCTGGCCATAAATCCAGTACTTGGTTAGAAGAAACCCTACTAGCTCTCCAGGCTGGGTTTGATATTTCTCATATTGGGCTTAGCTTAGAGATCATGCTGAAGCATGGCCTGAACCCGAACGCCTCGCTAGGCGACAGTAAGGTCTGGCAGCAGCTCCTCCATGCCATTTCTATGAGCTTGTCTTGTTCCTTCATTATGGAGAATAAGGTTGTTGTATACGCGAAGATACTGACCTGTTTCTTACAATACGGTGCGGATCCGTATTCGAGGGATATTCTCGACATCTTCCGTTCTTTAGAAGGACCAGACCTACCAAAGCTCGAACAGCTCGTTCAACAGGAACAAAAATTTGTTCAATCTAGAGAAAGACACTTGAAGCATTCGACATTTCAAGATTCTAGCGTATCCTCATCCCGCACCGAGCCTGTGGCACTGGCCAATTCTCGAGGCCGCCCAATCCATCAACTTTACTGTGCGCCTGCCGCATTGTCTACTGGACGGAAAAGAATGCAGAGAAGCGGGAGATATTTCAAATCGGTTTCAACAGCTGGGACCAAAAGACCATGCAACCGCCTACATCTATATACCGCTAATGTTTCCGTGGTAGGGGATACGTCACCTCAGTGCAAAAGGGCAAAAGCAGCTATAGCTGACTACCACTACCTTGAAGATTAAGATTATTAAATTAGGGTAGTATTTAAAAGTTGAAGATAATGAAAATGTATGACTACTTTGCTAAATTATATTTCCATTGAATAAATTTAATAGAGAATATAAAGGTAATTATGATACAGGACTTTATTTAATTCTCTTTTACTAAAAAAAATTAGGTAGCAAGGCACGTAGAAATATAACGCTCTTCACCCGTAGACTTCGCCGTATGCTTGCAATAGAAGGGCTGGTGTAACTTTTGTGGGCTGTACTGCATAGATATAAACCAAGATGATTGGGTTATCTTTCTAGGTACCCGCTGCTTTATGCAGGCGTTCTCAGTCACCGATATTTTCTTGCAGCAACAAGCGCTGGTGGGGAGTAGGTAATTGGCCTGCTGTATTTACCACTCTTGACGAAACATCGAACAGTAATTGTACGCAATGAACAGTCTCCTAAGACGACAGTGTGGCTGAGCAGAGCTTGAAATCAAGCATATGTAAAAGAAGGATGTATGAAACTGGGTCTTTCTGGTCTTAGAGGGCAATATCGACTTTTGCCGTGCGATGATAACTATATCTTCTGAAAATGGCCATGCCAGCATTGAAAGAGCTCTGTATGACTGTAAATCTACCCTCCCACGATACAAGTTCATCATCCAAACCTTCTGGATTCACGCCAGGTTGCGGCTCAAAGCCTGAAGTAAATGTTTTACAAGAATCACTCTTGCAACTAAGAGTCCCCAATCAGCTTACTATAGCGCTCGCTCCACTAGTTGGGCGATTTATTGTTTATATAGTCCTTCTATTTTCTGTGCTTGCTGCTGCTATTGCCTGTGATAATTTTGCTGTCTAGATAGTGAATATCAGAAATGTTTTTAATAACTACGCCAATTCGGCAGGACACACAGCAACCAAAGCCACCAGTATTGTAAATACAGCCAATATATTGGCGTTTGTAATACTGTGTATGACTGCTAACATAAATGTGGTGTGTCGCGGTGAATAATAATTACATCAAATTTTAACAGTGAATGGATTGTAACAGTGAAACAAATTTGCGATAATGTCCTCAAAAAAGCATCACTGTCCCTTGGAAAGATTGCATCTAAATTTTTTCCAAAAAAGCCCCGATCGATATAGTCGTGACGCCGACCTCAGAACCTAATAGCGATGCCAAGGGGGTTTCGCCCAAGGTTGGTTTGATTGGCGGGCTGGTTCCGATACCGTTTGTGATGTTAGGGGCACGGTTGCTGCCGAGAAATATACGTAAAAACCCTAGGGAGCTTTTTAATTGGTTGTATTAGGCGCTGCATTGGTCAAGAATTTGCAATTAGGAAGCAAAAATACATAAAGGAAGAATCTCAATGAAAACTTAGGGAGAGTTTCGTGGATACAATGGTTGTCACACAGTCAATACACTGAAAGACTATAACAAGGAGTCTTTAAAAAGGTGTATAGTGAAAATATGCACATGGCTACTGTATTCAGACACGTAGTGTAGCATATACATAATCATTGGGCCTACAAGATCATACAGGCTTAAGTTGATGTTTGTGCACACAAATGGTGTAAGCAAAGTCAAAACTAATAATACTGCCCATAGCCATTGATTAATGATAAACATAGTGACTCTCTACAAAGATTGCTCAATATATCAAGCTACTTAATACACCGAAAATACAAAGTAGTGAGCATGCATCGATGTTTCTTTCGCGCCTCCCACCCTTTTTACCGGTGGTATTAGCCTCTGTACCTAAGAGGACAAACTAAAACAGTCCTCGTAAATACCTAAGAAATCGAAACTGACGTTGAATCGATAAATGCTTTCCGCAGACATGGTATCTCTGTTATCTGACACCTACGTATATTTTATGTTCTGCATATGACAAGTAAAGGATATAACTGATTCACATTTCGTTGCTCAAAATTAAGGCGCCAATACGGCCTGGGACCACCAGGAGTTAGATAATTTCGGAACGCTCGATAGAAGACCAACACTATTAGTAAGTCGAGCAATTCCATAAACATTGTAGAATACACTTTTACTAAACTCTCTTAGTTGGATATAAGATTCATTAATAATAAAGTTAGAAATTGTCGCAGCATATATATAATATCCTTAGTCAAATCGTGTTTGAGCATATTTTTGGATCTCACAGAAAGTCATTACAGAATTTCTCCGCTCAGCAGCTCTTTCCCCAGCAACTTCCTGTAAATAACATGAGTTCTCCTCCTAATCCTATACGCATTATAACCCCAAAAACCGTGCCCCTCCCGCGGCATGAATAAAAGATCATAATCCTTGTACGCATTGTTCAGAGCGTTGGCAGCCTGCATGGTACTTGCTAGATCCACATTCGTGTCTAGTTCTCCGGCAATAAGCATCAAACTGCCCTGTAATTTCCATGCATTCACAACATTAGAGCTTTCCTCATAGCCTTGGTCGACGGGATATCACATCCATGCCTCATTCCACCAAAGCTTGTCCATACGGTTGTCGTGGCATCCACTGTCTGCGACGGCTGCGGTGTAGAAACCGTTGTGGAAAAGGAGAGCTCCCATAGCATTCTGGCCACCTGCTGAGGTGCCGTACACACTAACACGGTCGAGATCCATCCAAGGACGTGTCGAAGTAGCAGCTTTCATCCAGGCGATGCGGTCGGGGAATCCTGTATCTCGAATGTTCTTATGGCAGACATCGTGGAAGGCTTTTGAACGCCAGTTGGTGCTCATGCTGTCGATAAGAACAACGATAAAGCCTAGGTTTGCAAGGCGGTGTGCGTCGCTGTCTGTCGTGTACTCCTTTGGAACGTGGAAATCCTGGGGTCCGGCATAGATCCGCTCAATGATAGGGTGCTTTGTGCTGTTGTTCATATCCATGGGCCGGAATATGAGACTATGAATCGGCGTAGAGCCATCTCTACCCGGCGCTGCGAAGCGCTCAGGAACAGGCCAGAGGATCCAATCCAAGTTACCCTCCTGAACGACACTTGTCTGGTCCCCGGTTTCAGCATCGCGGGTGACTGTTTTTGTTGCCATATCCATGCGCGACCACGTATCAACAAATGACTTGCGATCAGGACTGAAAGAGCACTGATGTGACCCATCTCCCTCTGTCAGTATCTTGAAATCTGAGCCATCGAAATTGACACGGGCTAAGTGGGCATAATAAGGGTCTTGACTAGGCACAGCCCCCAAAACCTTGACCCAGATTCGGCGTGCCGTCACATCCACCTAGTCCACAGATCGCACCACCCAATTCCCCTCAGCGACCCGGTTTTCGAATTTCCACTCTGAAGGTCGTAAGGATAAAGATGGTTCCACCCATCTCGCTCGAGTTCGTCAGTCGATAGTATAACTTGTGCACATAGTCGATGAAAGTCTTGCTCATTTCCTCCAGAACAGCTCTTGCTCGTCCTTGGGTATTGATACCAACTACGCGAAGAACCTGGTGACCTCGCTGATTGAAAACGAAGCGAAACTCGGTACCCTCCGCATTCCATCCACTCCCACTCAATGGGTCGATTCTGTATGGATTTGAGAATATGGCATCATCCGTGGGAAATTGCAATAAGCTTCTATAGTTGCTCTGTCAGTGGGTCAAGCCGCCTGGTTTTTAAGTTCTGGCCAAAGGGGCAGTGTACGGCGATGCCGGTCTTGGAACCTTCGAGGGAACTACAGTATCACTCTCAGTTGTACCATATGCGGCACGAACGGGAGTAGCCTGCAGGCCGCTTGCGCGGACTTCCGCCTCTATGAAATCTCTGATCAGCAATTGGTCCGTGGCTGCAGCTGGTTCATTAAATTATGTATTGCAACCTGCAGGTCTTATTGCCTGCCTGGTGAGCACCCGTGAGAGATATCACATATTGGGTCTGTGCGACGACAATGGCTGATCAGCCACCCAATCAAACTACTTGTGGGACCGTCGTATGCCACGAACATTCCGGCACGGAGCTTTCTGGTTTGCTATTTTGCGGCAATACCGAGCGCGTTCGCCGGTGAGTCAGATACGGTAGGTGTCGTGTCGTATAGCAAACCTTTGTACAGACTACTTCTCTCACTGAGCAAACTCTCACATGTGGAGGCGTTCGCCTAATGTTGGCTTAAAATCAGTATATTTTAAGGAAGTCTATCAGTCCTTCAGTCCGTGAGCCTCTTCGGAAACCCACTTTTCACACTCTAACAACCTGCTTTATCGTCATCACCCTCATTATTTTTTTCAGCCACACCCTGATGGAGAACAATAACGAGCACCCTTGGAGCGTTGAGGCTTCGGGGGGTTGGAAGACGTACGGTTACCGGAAGAACCAGTGGTCATGGCATCCGGACTATGGATTCGATCTGACACGATCCCCAACGACGAGACGCATCGGCTTGAAGACAACGAATGCCGCTATTACTATCGCACCTGAGCATACTGCGTTAATCATCATTGACACTCAGAACTTCTTCCTGTCTAGATCATTGGGGCGTACTGGAGCCGGACATGCTGCTGAAGAAGCTTTACTTAAGTTCGGAATACCCGCTGCGCGCAAAGCTCACATCCAGATCATCTGGCTGACCTGGGGAGTCACCCAAGCCGACTTCGACGTAATGGATCCTACGACTGCGCGGATCTTCTCATTCAATGGAACAGAGAAGAGGCGGATTAAGCTTTTTACAATGCTCGACCCCAAATCTCCGCCCGCTAACCGTGAGGTAGAAATCGACGTGGAAATACCATGTGAGGGAATTGGCTCTGACATCGGTGATATCAAACTTTTGAGTGGACACACGGTTCCTGGGGGTCGACTGCTCATGCAAGGCGAGTGGAATACGGCTCTTCACGGCCCGCTCGAAGCAGCGTTTCAGCAAGGCCTCAAACTGAATCAGCGTCCTGATGTCCGTTTTCATAAGAATCGCCTTTCTGGAATGTGCGACACAATGACGGCGTGCACGGACTTCTTACGGAACAATGGCATTCACACGTTGCTGTTTAGCGGGGTCAATACAGATCAGTGCGTCCTCGCAACAATTCAGGATGCGAATCTCAAAGGGTTTGACACAATCCTTTTGCAAGACGGCTGTGCCCAGTCCTCTACTGAATATAATTGCGGGAAGAGCTGGGGCTTCATGACAACCTGCCAGGAGCTTGCAGATGCTGTCGGTTGCTGAAAGCTTGCCGCAAACAGCATCTTGCTATGAACTTAGTTTTTTCTTTCAGTTTTTTTTTTCCTGCTATCATGTCGTCCGGTATTCGTAGATAGAGAATTAATATGATTCATAGTTTGTAAACAACTATTTGATAGGAGTCCTGGGAGGGGGGCTCGCAAATTGGGTGGTTTTTCTGGCAGACACCTGGGTCCCGGGGGTTACTCGAACGCTTCGTGTATCCAGAGCTAAGTGTAGTTATCATAGCACAAAGCCAGACGTGATCGGTTACGGATTGCACGAGGAGGGGATACGGATGGATCGGCCGTCATTACGACTTGTGTTATAGCAGGAGTGATGGAACACTTACTGACGTCATGGCGTCTTGGTACTGTGAGTCAGTTAGGTAGAGTAGTTGCTCCTAGCCTAGAACAATAACCTTTACGCGTACAACGATTCTGTGTAATACTTTTTATGCTTCTACCGAGCCTTCTACTATATCTAGTAGCTAATTTAGGTAAACCCTCTAGTACTGCGTCCGCGAGTTTATAATTATTACTATAATATTATACTACTAATTATAAGTACTACTATAGCCTAGCTATAAGGCGAGAAGTACACTAATTATTTAATATCTATTAAAAATTATTATCTATTTATTAAAATTAAATAATTTTATACCTTTCTTTTATTATTAAGATATTTAATAGAAGAGCCGCGATACTACTTGTTAAATAGTATATCCCTCTAGAGAAAACTCTTTAAGCTAGAGTAAATACTCTAGTATTATCTCCTTATTAAAGACCTATAACTAGTAAGAACGAGCTAACTAGTTTATAAACCTAACTTTAAGATACTAAACCTAACCTAAATACTAATTAAGCCTATTAGCGTCGACTCTATATAATATTAGTAGAAATATCGTCTTCTATAAATCTATCTAAACTAGTAAGGTAACTAGTAGATACTATTAAGGAAGAAGCGGGTCTCGACTCTAGTATTAGCTAACTATATATCCTAGGTAGTCTTCCTTTATCTCTAGTACTAGTACCCTTGGTTCTATAGATTATAAGACCTACTAAAGAACCCTTTCCTAATATTCCTAGCGCCCCTTATTCTACTTAATATAAAAATAGATTTTCTAACTTCCTACCATAGCTATCTTTTATATCTATCCTTAGTTCTATTATTAATTCTTTTATAAATAATATTAGAAACCCTCTCCTTAAAGCTCCTCCCTTTAATAATCCTCTATTAAATAATATTGCTCTTAATACTATAGAAATAGTATCTAGAGTATTTTCTTTAGAATCCTACTAAAGAAAATAAGCTAGCTATTAGTTCTTAAAGTTAAATATAGAATAGGGATTAAATAGAGGAGATCCCTCGCAAGTTCGAACCTCTATAAGGATATATATCTTATATTAATTATTAATAAGATAAGTAAGATAGATAAAATTATAAGTATTATACTAAAGTTTAATATACTCCTCCTCCTTATATATAAAGTATAGCTAGTAGTCTATTATATAGCTATTACCTAAGTTCTAGTTCCTCTAATTCTAAAGGCTCTAATAGAAGCCGTAGACGTAGTTAATATAGTTCCTATTATCCCTATAACTTATACTATCCTTTTTTTTAATAATATTATTCCTTAGAAACTTATAATAGCGTATAATTTATAAGCTATTATTTAAAAATAGATAAAATAGGTACCTATTATAGAGACAGCAGCGTTTATATATATATTTATTATATTACCTAGAGAGTAAACGAATACTTAAAAGCTTAAATATTAGAGATATTACTATTATATATAAGAGATAAAGCCTCTAACTAGTATATATTATTACTAGAAGAAGTTTATATAAGAATAGAGAATAATATTAATAAATAAATCTATTAGTTATATTTTTATTTTATACCTAATCTACTAGCTATAGAGTAACTTACTAACGCTTATAAATATTCCTTTATAAGAGAATCTATACTACCTATCTAGGACTATATTATAAAGAAGATATAGCTATTATATAATACTAGTTTCGAGTTTAGTACTAATAAAAATATACTTATAGTAAAAGTTTAGCGTGACCTTAACCCGATATTAATAAATTCGATATACTACTACTTATATATATCGATATAAGAACTTACTAAGGTATATTATTCTTAAGAGTTTACTACCTATTAAGCCTAGAAGTAGTAATAGGAATAAGCTAAATAATCTATAATAGCTAAAGTTAGAGATATTACTATACTTCTTAGAAATACTCGTCTAACGACGCGCCTAATATATACTATAGTATCTACTACTATAAATACTATTAAGCTTTAAATATCTCTTATTAAACGACTTATTAACCTAAATACTAATAGAAGGCTACTTCGATACCTTTATCGTTACTATAGAGGATAATAAAATACTATACTATTCTTTATAAATAAATAATAGATAGCTTCGCTTAGATTCTTAATTTAAATTTTATTTTTTAAATTCTATTTTTAAAATATTTATTTTAGTAATATTTAAAGTACTATAGATTATAATATATTAATATTATTAGTATAGTAATAGGTATATAGATTAAATTAGTTTATAGCTATAAAGTAGGTTTAAAAGTAGATAATTAATTATTAAAAAAGAACTATAGAGGGACTTATATATATAGAAAAACTCTATAATATATAGAGCACTAGAGGCTATAGTATATAAATACTATTATATAACCTAGAAAGCTATAGGTATACTAGTAAAAAGCTACTAGAATACTATAGGAAAGCTATTAGTAAACTAATAGTAAGTAGTTATATAATATTAGTTATATAACTTAGAGAGCTACTAATATACTACTAGAAAGCTAAGTAATTATATAGTATTAGTTATATAATTCCAATAAATATATAAGTATAATAAATTATAGTAAAAAAGAGATTAAAAAAAGAAGATAAAAAAATAGAATTATAAAATATAATATTAATATTGTAGAAATATAATAATTTCAATATAATATTATTATTATTATAAGAATATATTAATTTTAATACTATAAATATATAATAGTTCTAAGATATAAGATTATAAAATATAATATTATTATTATTATAATATAATAATTTTAAAATTATAT
>Ga0247757_10000174_pt1 | contig 54038 bp, 45 predicted proteins | sample UWRJL126311R4_FD_180929 | JGI IMG/M metagenome (GOLD analysis project Ga0247757, IMG submission 180929) | Plant litter microbial communities from Arlington Agricultural Research Station in Wisconsin, United States - UWRJ-L126-311R-4 | ecosystem: Environmental > Terrestrial > Plant litter >... | reverse complement strand
GGGTGAGCCAATGAGCGGCTGACTGTGGCGGTTCCTAGCTTTCCATAATAGTCATCTCCATGTAGATCAAGGAGGAACGTTACCAAATATTTGAGATGGCAATCTTACGTGCGCTTGACTTATGTATAGCAAAATGCAGTATCAAAGAATCTAGCAGAACTTGAACAAACAGGTATTGAACCTGAATTAGAACCTAAACTTATCTACATGCAATATATAATTCATAACACATGTCGATGGACACTTGTCTCAAACGCTTGGTCTATGGTTGCGGCGGCCTAGACTAGATTTTAGGGTGCCCATTATTTTGTCCTCGAAGCCATCTGTCTAGCATCCGGCATAAATAGCTGCAATTTCGTTAGACCAATTTTATACAAAGTAAGCCGAAGACAGGTTAAACTTACCATTGGCGAAGAGGGCATAGCTATCGGCGTTGTTCAGGGCCTGGGAGGTGGAAAGACCGGTGGCAGCAGAATATCCATAACCAAGATCCTGAGTTCCCTTGATCTGGCTCAAATGGGTCACTTCATGAAGAGTGGTAGTGGCCTGGTCCTGGGCGTGGCAAGAGGTAGTGAGAGCAGGAAGAGCGCTGAAGTACAAGGGGCAGTTGACAATGTAGCTACCAGAGGGGAGGGTGTACGCCAAAACATTGCTACTGCACGCACCATACACATCAGTGCAGTAGGTCTTAGAAACGCCTGAGGTAGAGGAACCACATTCGCTGGCAACGCGGTTGAAGACGGTCTGAAGAGTCGAGATGGTGCTGGAGGACGTTGACTTGAAATATTCATTGACCTTAGCGGTATTGGAGGCGGCGGCGGAGGCAGCACGCTGGGCAAGGGAGCGGCAGTTGGCAAGGGCATTGACAGTGGATGTCCTCTTTGAACTGGTGCAGTCAGACTGAACAGCGGAACGCTTCTCCACGAAGTCACGACGGACTTGGGAGGCTTCAGCGCCGTTCACGGAAGCCGTAATGGTATTGCTGGAGAAGGCAACGGCACCAGAGATGTCGGTGGAGTCAATGGCAGCGGTAGAGAAAGCGCCGGCAGCAGTGAGATCGTAAGATCCTCCAACGCTAAGGTCGTGCATCTCAGCAACGTCGAAGGATGTTTCGACGCTCTTGCCTGCAGGAATAACTTCGAAGGAGTCCTCAGGGATGTTTGTCGTCGAGAGTCTCAGCCTAATTCCATCGAAAGAAACCTTGGAGCCTTGTCTCGTAAGCACGACCACTCCTTCCTTACTATAAGATCAGACTTACTGCCTTGGAAGACCTGAACCTTCTCGGTAGCGTGCTGTCCAAAGAGTGAGCCGGTCTTCCAGATCTTGATGGCCTCGGCTCCAGTGTTGGTGATGACAGCCTTGACAGCCGTGTTACCGGCCATCTCGAGCTTGACATCGAGAGCAGAGGCACGCTTGGTGACAACCGAGGCGTTAGCCAAGGAGAGGATGGCGGCAAGTGCAAGATACTTCATGGTAACGGATTGTGAGGCGAAGAACTCCTGGATCGTTGTTTGATGTTGTCGATGAAGTTGATGAGCATATTTCTATGTAGATCCGCCAGACTTTATAGTAGAGCCACGCTGCACATCTGCTTCAGGTAGTCGACGATGCCACGGCGATACGTTCGGAGATTATGCGCTATCTGGAAATTGAGCGGCAAGCGCAGCTGGAGGAAATCACATAGATTGTTTACCGGAGTGTTGGAGATGGTTGATATCGGATCAGCATGGCAGAAACAGGAATGTGGCGAAACAAGACCGCCGGCGTTGGTGAGAGGCGCAGTGGAGTTTCGCAGGGCCATGCCGCTAAGGACTGTTGTTTAATATGGAGTATCAAGGGTATCTGGACGACGGTTTTGACTAAGTAGTATATGGCTTGGCATGCAAGCAATTGCAGAAACAAGGCTCCGTCATTGGCGGGTGAGGTCAGGTACCGTCGTTTAGTCTATCACCTTCCTGATGCAGTCGCGTGGATATAGGCCTGTAATATTCCCTGAGGGGGGCTGCTCCTAGCAACAATTGGCGAGGAGCTTCTTCCGCGTATCTGGCACAGCAGGGAGGTTCCTGACCTTCTCTTTGAGGCAGGCGCATCGAATATAAGCTCATGGCCTCATGCAGGTTGTTGCACAGGCGTTGCTTGTTGCAACCTCGCGGAACAGGGTGGCCTTCCTTCTGCAGTAGACGATCAGATGATCCGAGCAAATACCCCGCAATATACCTGCCAGGGCCCCATGGGTATCGTAAGGTACTGCAGATCGGTTGACAACTATGGGTGAGATTGTACTTATGCGTTGGCTGCCTATGGGGGTTTCATTCGGAGGCGAAAGCTCCATGTTTCGCACGTGGCCACGGGACCTCTGAGGTAGTCGACTTGAGTTGCCAGTGCATTGTCTGCTGCTCTCGAGAAGGCGTGGCGAACAGAGTTTTGGGTGAGCACACATCAAATGATGCCGCTGCTGATCATGTCCATAGCTATCTGACTTAAGCGAATGTGCTTTGCAAACCACAGCTTGTAGGATCGACCTAGGCGATCTGCGGGCGGACTTGTACACTACAACACTACAACGCTACAACACTATACCGTCTAAGTCCTGTCCGGCCCGTAGTGCTTAACTAGTCCGGCTCGGTCCATGTCCGGGCATGCCATGCAAACAAGCACCAATTGATGGTAGAGACAAGTCCTAGGGCAAGGACCATGTAATCATCTTAATGCAAGGAATTCGTGAAGAGCAATTGCAGGCGAAGTCCGGGTAGGTAAGTATCAAGATGGATGCGATAAGATACCATGTTGTAGGGAGCGACATGGCGTTCACGATAGGCACACAGATCACAGAAAACGTTGAGATAGATTATGTGGCGGCTATCTTGAAAAACTAAAGAGCGGCCCACACGGCTCGGTCATTTCCTGCTCGACTCATCCGCGCCAGTGAAGGGCATCATGTCCATTTTGACATATCGTTAGTATGCACTTGAGTCGTCGCGAGGACTGCGGAGTTGTATCGACCCCTTCATTGACCCCTTCCTAGCCTCCACGCTTTTCCTCGCTTCCACAACAGGAAAATCGCCGCATATCCTATCACAACACCCATGCCAGCCAACGCAGTATTGCCCCATCCGTATCCCATCGCCTCATACAAACTTGGCGCGAACAATGGAAAAAGAAACGCAGTCAGGCTGCGAAGGAACTGCGTCGCTGCCGTGGCACTACTTGTGTGTTCGACGAATGAGTCAATTACATACGCCTGCGTCACCATCCCCCCAATTTGCATGCCCAAGGCGGCCATGAAAGCGCCTATATCGATCGCGATCCAGTGCACATGAAACTGTGCTGTCCAACCATAGACGATGAGGCCGACATAACAGATTCCATATGCGGGAAACATCAGCGGAATGCGGTGTTCACAAGCTCCATCACCCCAGCGCTTTGCCAGGCGCCGGTGAATTACATCTATCATGTGTCCTCCGAGCTGACTTCCAACCAGCTCACCAAGAGCAACGGAAATGTAATGTAGCCCGCTCAGTTCTACTGAGTAATGGTACTCCTGAGTCCAGAGGTTGGCGAAGCTCGAGAGGACGATGTACAGAATACCATAATGAAACCCAGAAATGAGTGACACAATTTGTATGACTGGGTTGAAGAACAAAAGTTGCATCGGCCTCCACAAAGCACTTCTGAGTACAGCGCTGACTGATCGGCGTTCGTCCAAACGTTCATATTCTGTGTAGTATCGTGAATCTCCTGTTGTGCGACGCTTCTTCTCCGCAAGACGCTTCAAGATGATCGGAGTGAACGTTTCCCGAAAGGCAGTGAAGGAAACAAGTACCATAGTGGCCTGAAAGATGGATGTTGCCCAAAACATCCACCGCCATGTCGTTCGTCCAGCCATAAAACCTCCAATAATTGGACCGACAGCGGCAGCAAGGACTGGTATGGCCAGAAAGACACCAAGCGATCGACCGCGTTGCTCTGGACTCCAAATGTCACCTAGCACACCACCTGCCAATGCAAAGATGCTACTTGCACCGAAGCCAGCCAAGAACCTTGCAGAGATGAGGATTTCTTTTGTTTTCGCAAACCCACAAACGATATTCCACGCCAGGAACCATACATTACTTGTGTGCAGAATGCTTGCCCGCCCATACACTTCCGACAGCGGTCCAGCAACAAGCGGCCCAAATGCGGTGGCTAGAGTATAGATTGACATTGCCATCGCAGCCTGAGTGGAAGTCATCTTGAGCTCGCGGGCGATGAGTGGCAATGCTGGGGCCATGATGGTCGAAACCATAATCCGATTGAACCCGGTAGCTGAAAGAACGTCGGTAGCAGCCCATTTGCGCCGTGCGGACCACTCTTTCGGGTTTGAGACATCGGGACAGTCGAGGGTAAAAGTAATCAGAAAGGGATCAACTATCTTCTCAGGTACTGACAAGGAATTAACCGTGGGTATTGGTTCCACAATATCCTCGGCTTGAGAAGCCGTGCCGTCTGATGTATGGGATTTTTGAATCGATTCCATTCTGAAGAATTATTTCCATGTGATACCTACTGATGATGCATCCCATGGAAAGGCTTTATACCCCTCATTTCAATTCAATTCGGTGTTTTTGCTTATCAGATCATCTGATTAACTCCGAATTCCGATATTAGGCTGCTACTAAAGACTAAACCCGATATGAGTGCCAAGACTAATTGTTTGATCTGATAATGGATGCCTACTTGGCTGTAATGGTGATCAGCAAAGGGTTGGTAACGACGATTGGTTAATGCTACACTGTCAAAGTTTGGCCCCCAGTCCGAATCACCTTACCAAGTCCGGCAGGACAAATAGTTACCGAATCGCAGCGTGTGCGTTCATATTTCAGCCTCAGCAAGGACAAGTGTAAGATATGGGCCTAGATAGCTTGTCATATTTCAATAAAACTTAAACCCACCACAAACTAAGTATCATCCTTTTCATTCGATCTGGATTAGAGTCTTCGCTACCACTGTTACGCCAGTACAGTAAACTCTATAGTTTAGGATATCTTAAGTAAATGATCAGCTGCTTGTTAAGGTAATGCTGTCCCTAAGCTCGGACAGGAGCCGGGCCTGGGTTTGACCGGTTTAAGAATACCTAAATCATCGACAGTAAAATAGACCTCACCACTGACTCTAACGACGCCAGAATTGAAAACCAACTATAGAACCAAGATCAGTTAAACAAACGGCAAAAAACACAATCAGCGTTATAAGCGACACATTAGCGGTTCCAAGCAGAGTTACTGCAAACGGGGAATCCTTGTCAATAAAACCATTAAGGTGGGAAATTATGATGGTTGATTCGTTTCTGCTGATACATACAGGGCTCTATTCATTGAATGAATGTTGTTGGAGAAGTACGAGCATTGATGTCTTGGCTGAAAGGTGGCTTGAGGCTATGTGGTCGACAGGCTCAATGAGAAAAACACCGGGAGTTTGAAATACCCAAGGCACATGTCATTGGTATCTTGTGCCCTTAGCTCAAACATGGGGGTATGCAAAATTAGGTGCCGTGTCTGACAAAGGAACCGGGAAACATGCGGATATGGAAATTGAGGTGATGAGTTATTCACATAACGATGCAGCAGGAATTCTGTTTCTTTGCCTGTATATGGACATATTAGCATCAACACACAATACATGGTACCATTCCCACGACAGTCTTACCTGGGTGTAGAACATCTTGCTCTGCATGCTCAAATCGTTGCTTTTGGCTACCAGTTGATCCATCTTTTCTCCACGCTCAAGCACACTTTCTAGTGTTTTGTGTATAACCTTCTTCGTCTCATCAAGCTCGTTTTGAATCTTTACAATAGGATCAAGATCTTCTGGCTTTTGACTCTTGGCAAGGTAGTTCTTGAGCTCAGGATAAGGGAGGGAGTTTGTAGTGGCGCGGGCGATGGCAGTTTGAGGATATTCGGCAGAGAAGTCGTAGCATATCTTGGTAAGAAGCCTGCTGATGGTTTCTTCAGGATATTCCTCGTCGGCAACGACAACCCCGCACAGATTTCTTGAATTGTTCCAGGTATGAATGCGATAGGCTGCTCACCGTAAGCGAAGAATACCAAGGGTGAGCTCAGACGGGCGTACAGGGAATCTTTTCATCCTTGAGAGCGAGACGATCTCCAGGAGCAGTCCGTTCGGCAGCGATTTTGGCACACAAGCTCAACTATAGAATAGGTCAGCACGGCGGGTAAATGGGTATGGCAAAGGACAACGCACTATTTGGTCGACGCCTCCTCTAGCGAAGTAGTTGATACTGGATAGATCGCGTTCGTTGCAGAGCTCGACGGCAGCCTTATTCTCGCTGCGCCAGATCTGATGACGGTAGTTAGAGGGGGGTACCAAAGGCGTTAGAGCGGCGGTGAGCGGAGACACTTACGCTCATATACACAATCTTCATGGTGGCGATTAGCAAGTGTGTTTGCAAGGTACAGGAAATGATCGGGCGGATACGAGTGTGTTTGCAAAGGAGAGCAGAAGGAGGTCAAGGTCCCAGGACTCGTGGGCAGCCTGGACTGCATGACGCGGGCGATGAGCGTATCATGTGTGCTGGGGACAGGAGGCGGAGATGTGGCGGTGCATGCTGACATAAGTAGCGGGGAGCGGAGGGGAAAGCGAATGAGGGTGGAATGAATGTACCCACCGCTTGCCAGATGGTACGGTGCAGACCCAGACCTAGACAACATTATTTGGCCTGACGCTAGGAACAAGTGCTCAACCTGCTCCTCGCGCCCAAACCGAAGCTCTCACAGCCCACCGAACTCAACCCTTTGCGTCTCCAATCCATACCATTGCATACAGGATGTCTCCCTCAGTCGAACATGCCCAAGCCCGGTGGCTGGAGCAGCTTGAGGAAATGCGGAAGGCGATTGCAGAGCTGGACCTCCCCGCAGCGAGCGAGAAGGGGTTGGTGTATGGCGATACCCTGGATCTGGACATTGACCTAGACGACGATGACGATGATAATAGCAGCGATGATATCTGGGACGTGACCAGCAACGACGATGCGCGAGACGAGGAAGAAGAGGCTGGCGAACAAGAGGCACAAGAGATGGAAAGTGAGGCCTATGACAGGCAATGGTTGGCAGCGCAGTGCGCCGACATTGCACGTAGCGGGTCTGGGCTAGACGGCGCGGCGCTGCAGGAGCAACTGCTTGCGATTCTAGCGAGCGATGCGGCAGACGATGAGTTGCAAATGATGCTGGCTGATGTCGTAGGCTACGGCCTGGGCCAGCTCGACCTGGTGGCCGCCCTCATCTCCCACCGCTACTCCGTCACACGTGAACCCCCTAGCCAGCCTAAGACAATCCACGGCCTGCATTCTCGGGCGCAGCGCGAAGAGGCCCTCCGCCGTAACGATTGGGAGCACAAGCAGCAACAGGCCGCATTGCCCCAAGCCATCGACCGCAGAGGCCCTCAATACCCCCACGTCTACCGCTCCTATGATGCCGGCAACAAGCTCTCCAGCCTAGGCAAGAAATATGCCCTGCCACCCGGAAGCACACATTTTGACGATAAGACGTATCAGGAGCACACCATCCCCGCCGCCCCCGTTGGTACCCTCGGTCCTGGACGCACCTTGGTAGACATTCACGCTATGGATGGCCTGTGCCAGCGCACATTCAAGGGTTACACATCCTTAAACCGCATGCAGAGCTTGGTGTATCCGGTTGCCTATAAGACGAGCGAGAATATGCTTATTTGCGCTCCTACCGGCGCTGGTAAAACGGATGCCGCCATGCTCACCATCCTCAGAACCCTTGCAAAAAATATCGTCCCCGACCCTACCGAGAGCTCCCACATCACAGACTTCACTGTCTTGTCGCAAGACTTCAAAATCATCTACGTCGCCCCTATGAAGGCCCTAGCTGCGGAAGTCACCGAGAAGCTGTCCAAGCGCCTATCTTGGCTGGGTATCAAGGCTCGTGAGCTCACTGGAGACATGCATCTAACAAAGGCCGAAATCCTTGACACTAATATTATTGTGACTACTCCGGAGAAGTGGGACGTTGTCACCAGGAAGAGCACCGGTGACACAGAGCTAGTGCAGAAGGTCCGCTTGCTCATAATTGACGAAGTGCACATGCTGCACGACGAGCGAGGCGCCGTCCTTGAGAGCTTAGTTGCGAGGACTCAGAGACAGGTCGAGAGTACCCAGTCTCTGATCCGCATTGTCGGCTTGTCTGCCACGCTACCCAACTATGTTGACGTGGCCGACTTCCTCAGAGTTAACAAAATGGTTGGCATGTTCTATTTCGACGCATCCTTCCGTCCTGTTCCTCTGGAGCAACATTTCATAGGCGCCAAAGGAAAGCCCGGATCTGCAAAGTCACGAGAAAATCTTGAGCAGGTCGCCTTTGACAAAGTCGTCGACATGCTCAAACTTGGACACCAGATTATGGTTTTTGTGCATTCCCGAAAAGATACTGTGAAGACCGCAAGAACCTTGTATGAGAAAGCCGTAGAAGCTCAGTGCGTTGACCTATTCGACCCCACGTCCCATCATCGCTACGAGAGTGCCGTGCGTGACATAAAGCAATCTAAAGGCCGAGAGCTGCGTGAGCTTCTCCCTAAAGCTATGGGAACTCATCATGCCGGCATGCCTCGCTCTGACAGAAACCTCACCGAGCGCTTATTTGCCGAGGGCGTCATCAAGGTGCTTTGCTGTACGGCGACATTGGCTTGGGGTGTTAACTTGCCAGCCGCTGCAGTCCTTATCAAAGGGACTCAGGTGTACAATGCCCAAGAGGGTCGCTTCACGGATTTGGGTATTCTTGATGTTCTGCAGATCTTCGGCCGTGCTGGCCGTCCACAATTCCAAGACAGTGGTATTGGCTTCATTTGCACGACCGATGATAGGCTAGATCACTACCTTAAAGCTGTGACTGAACAGCAACCCATAGAATCCCGGTTCTCATCGAAACTTGTCGATAACCTCAATGCCGAAATATCATTAGGAACGGTCACAACAGTGCAGGAAGCAGTACAATGGCTCGGATACTCGTATCTGTTCGTTCGAATGCAGAAGAGCCCCCTTAGTTACGGTATCGAATGGGCGGAAATAAGAGACGATCCACAGCTTGTTTTGCGTCGACAGAAACTCATTGTTGATGCTGCCCGAACATTACAGCAAAGCCAGATGATAGTCTTCAATGAAACTACAGGAGATCTCCGCTCCAAAGATGTTGGTCGCATTGCCAGCCAGTTCTACGTCCAGCAATCCAGTATCGAGATCTTCAATACTATGATGAAACGCCAAGGGTCTGAAGAAGATGCATTAGCCATGGTCAGCATGAGTGGGGAATTCGATCAGATCCAGGCTCGCGAAAGCGAGGAAAAGGAACTATCATCTCTCTCTGAAGATTACGTGCCGATAAACATCAAGGGCGGTGTTGGCACACCGCACGGTAAAACCAACGTACTCCTTCAGGCTTACATATCAAGAGCCAGACTGGAAGATTTCACTCTGATCTCCGACACAAATTATATCTCACAGAACGCAGCTCGTATCGCGCGAGCGTTGTTTATGATTGCACTCAATCGTCGCTGGGGTTACCAGTGTCAAGTACTTCTAAGTCTATGCCAGTCCATAGAACATCAAATCTGGTCCGACCAACACCCGCTTCATCAGTTTGATCTCCCTATCCCAGTACTTCGTCAGTTAGATCGTAGGTACACTTCTATCGAAGCACTCCGTGACATGGAGTCTGCTGAAATTGGAGAGCTTGTTCACAACAAAAAGATGGGCAACGTTATCGCCAAGCTTTTGGACAATTTTCCAACGTTGAGCATCCAAAGCGAAATTGCCCCTTTAAACCGAGATGTTTTGCGCATCAAACTTTGGCTTACGCCAGAGTTTAAGTGGAATGACCGCCATCATGGAACATCCGAATCCTTTTGGATATGGGTGGAGAATTCAGAAACATCTGAGATTTTCCACTATGAGTTCTTCATTCTTTCACGTAAGAAGCTATATGATGATCATGAACTCAACTTTACCATTCCACTCTCAGACCCTTTGCCTTCGCAGATTTATGTACGGGCAATCTCTGATAGGTGGTTGGGTGCCGAAACTGTCCACCCTATCTCTTTCCAACACCTCATCAGACCTGATACAGAAAGCGTTTACACAGATTTGCTGAACCTGCAGCCGCTTCACATTTCAGCGCTCAAACACCCCATCCTAGAAGACTTATACAGCAAACGGTTTCAATATTTTAACCCGATGCAAACGCAGATTTTTCACTGCTTGTACCACACATCAGCCAACGTCCTACTGGGATCACCCACTGGTAGCGGTAAAACAGTGGCCGCCGAGCTTGCTATGTGGTGGGCTTTTCGTGAAAACCCTGGCTCAAAAGTCGTCTATATAGCTCCCATGAAAGCATTAGTACGCGAGCGAGTTCAAGATTGGGGAAGACGACTGGCTGGGCCGATGGGATTAAAACTCGTGGAACTTACTGGTGATAACACACCGGACACGCGTACCATCAGGGATGCAGACATTATCATCACGACGCCCGAGAAGTGGGATGGTATAAGTCGAAGCTGGCAGACTCGTGACTACGTTCGAAAAGTCAGCCTTGTGATCATCGATGAGATTCACCTGCTCGGAGGCGATCGAGGTCCCATTCTTGAAATTATCGTATCAAGAATGAACTACATTGCCTCCCAAAGCAAAGGTTCCGTACGGCTATTAGGAATGTCCACTGCCTGCGCAAATGCGACTGATCTCGGCAACTGGCTCGGTGTCAAGGAAGGCCTGTTCAATTTTCGACATTCAGTCCGTCCAGTGCCTCTAGAGATTTATATTGACGGCTTCCCGGAACAGCGAGGGTTCTGTCCGCTTATGCAATCGATGAATCGTCCTACATTCCTTGCTATAAAAGCACACTCTCCTGAAAAACCAGTCATCGTGTTTGTTGCCTCGCGTCGTCAAACTCGCCTGACTGCGCGGGATCTAATCAATTTCTGTGGTATAGAAGATAATCCCAGACGCTTTCTGCACATGTCCGAGGATGATCTTGCTCTAAATCTTTCGCGTGTTAAAGACGACGCACTTCGGGAGGCTCTGAGTTTTGGAATTGGCCTCCATCATGCCGGCCTTGTCGAGACCGACCGCCAATTATCCGAGGAGCTATTCGCAAACAATAAAATCCAAATACTTGTCGCCACTAGTACACTGGCTTGGGGTGTCAATCTTCCTGCTCACTTGGTGGTCGTAAAAGGCACTCAATTCTTCGATGCAAAGACTGAAGGGTATAAAGACATGGACCTTACTGATGTACTTCAAATGCTTGGTCGTGCTGGTCGCCCTCAATTCGACTCCTCGGGCATAGCTCGCATCTTTACCCAGGATGCGAAGAAGGACTTCTACAAGCACTTTCTTCATACAGGCTTTCCGGTTGAATCATCATTGCATAAGGTTCTAGATAACCATCTTGGTGCCGAGATATCAGCAGGTACTGTGGCAACTAAACAGGACGCATTGGATTACCTTACCTGGACATTCTTCTTCAGACGTTTGCACAAAAATCCATCCTTCTATGGCCTGGAGATTTCGGCCGAAGAACACAACACAGTTGCTGCACAGAGCATGGCAAACGATTACATGATCGGTCTTGTGGAAGCGTCGCTGAAAGAGTTGGCTGAGTCATCGTGTATTGAGCTTCGAGGTGTTGGGGACATCCACTCTACTCCTTTGGGCAAAATCATGAGCTACTACTATCTGAACCACAAAACTATTCGATATCTGGTTAAGCATGTGAAACGCGATGCTTCCTTCTCCGACGTTCTTTCATGGGTGGCCCACGCCACTGAATACGACGAGCTTCCCGTGCGTCACAATGAGGATCTCATCAATGCGGAGCTTTCCAATGCTCTCCCCATAAAGGCCGACAATTTCGGCCTCCCCATGTGGGACCCGCACGTCAAAGCTTTTCTCCTCCTCCAAGCACACTTCTCACGCATCGACCTTCCGATCTCTGACTATGTGGGTGATCTCAACAGCGTCTTGGATCAGAGCATTCGTATCGTACAGGCCTCAGTTGACGTACTTACCGAGCTAGGGTATCTCTGCTCATGTGAGATGATGATCACTCTCCTTCAGGCTATTAAATCTGCACGTTGGCCTACCGACGGTCCGCTATCGGTCTTCCCAGGTGTCAATGTGGAAAAGGAAAAATTGCGCGTTGAACATGCAAAAGCTTATCCCACAACGCTGATCGAGGCAGCAACGGCCCCACTTACAGTACTTGAAAAAGCAGCGCGGTTCGCTGGAGTCCCTGCACCAAGTATGAAGCGCTTCACTGACCCTATCTCACACCTACCTGTGCTAAAGCTAGATCTTCTGACCATCAATGCCGTGAGCCTAACGCTTAACCTTTGTCGCCAAAACCCTGCACGCAGTGATTCTAATGGGATACGCATCTATACCCCCCGATATCCCAAACCACAGACCGAGGGCTATTTTGTCATCATCTCGTACTCTGATTTGGATGAGATTTTAGCTCTGAAACGTGTTGGTTGGAATCGGCCTGATGTCGGGAGGGGAAATCATAATGGAAGAGGAAACGCTAGCAGAGTGAAGGGGACTAAAGCGCTTGTGGCAACCGCTAAGATGAAATTGCCAAGGGAAGCTCAGGGTAAAAAAATCAATATCAGGGTGTTGAGTGATGCTTATCCTGGAATGAAGTGGGAAATTATGGGGATAGACGTGCCCACTGCGCCTGTGGTAGAGGACAGTGGTAAGAAGCCAAAACAGGATAACGATCCGGGGATGGATGAAACTTCTTGAGAAGTTTCCTGAAGCGTCTTCTGTACATGTTATCCTAGACATGACAAAGCAATACTCAAAACCATGATAACTAAAACTTCATTTTGTGAGCAGCAGTCTAGCGCCACTATGTTATGCTATTTGGGTCTTATTCTACAAGCTACATGACCCTAATGATCGACCAAGTAGTAGACAATCCCTGAGGTTCAATGGGACTCCTGTCTCTTTCCTCTTTGAAGGGTATCTCTTTATGCTGTGATCCAACGATGGTTTTGTATCCATCTACCAGCACATCTTCGATCGCAGGCCGTTTCAAACTCTAAGCTCGTTATTTTGCGTGTCAAAGGTGGACTCCTATGCTGTACGTCTGAGAAGAGGAGGTGGAAGATCGTATAAAGAAGGAGACAAAGGAAGCGACTAGTTCTCGAATAGTACGAACTCTGCGCCCTCGATAACTTCATCATCACCCGCATCGCTCTCTTCATCAGGAGAATCCAGGAGTTCGTCATCACTATCTTCGTCTTCGTCTGTGGTATCCATATCACCGATGTCATCTTCATCCTCGTCGCCGTCCCAGTCGAGGTGAGCAGCAGGCAGGATGACGCACTGCGTATCCGACTTGTTGGTACCGACGACCTCTTCGTCAACATCCAAATCGAAGGAGTGCTTGCCTGGCTCATAGCGCGGTGATTTTCGCCAAAAATAGAGCGGATCTCGGCCAGGACCGAAAGTGGTGTCCGGACAGAAAGCCACTTTACGGCCAGTAACGTTCGTCCGCTTAGGCTCTGTGACATCTCCGGTGCAACATCCGAATGTACCCCAATACAGTCCGAGAGCCTTCACGGCGGTCTTGACTTGGCTGACGTCCCCAAATGAAGCTGCGGCCAGGTTTAGACTGTTGTCGTATTCTTCCTCCAACTCAGCTGCCCTTTCGATATCATGGAGGTCATGTACGAGAGCAAGCTTTCCGGCGTACCAGGCCTGGAGCGCCGGGTTGTCCTTTTCGCTTATCGCCCAACGCTGCTTCATCAAGCCGCCAGCACTCTCGAGCGTAGTGGTAAGTATACTCATGTAAGTCATGTGCATCTCGATGGTGCACACAGGACAACGCTCCACTTTGGCAAGTTGATGGGTGGGATGCAGTGAGTGGCCGCATAAGTCCGCTTTACGCGCCAGAGGCTGCTCCACGGCTTGATTCGAAGATGCTGACTCGATGTAGCAAGCGACATCAGCAAGCGGAGAGTCGGAGAAGTAGCCTGAGTCGTGCTTGGACAGCCAGGACTGAAAAGCGGCGTACTCGGCGGCATCAGGCAGACGACCTCGACTCTTCTGCGGGAGAGTCGTGGTCTGGGACTGGAAGCGTTGGTAGTACTTGAGCTCGCGTGTGGTCAGGATTAAGCTGGCGGAAATTTTGGTCGACATGCTTGGAATTATGGCAGGAGCCTGCCAAAGTCGTCGTTTGGTTTTGAATGAAATGCGCAGGTAGAGATGGTTGTGTGTCTTTTTTGAGGAAACAAGAGTTTGGTTTAGGCGCGTGAGATAGTTTTATATCGCGGGGGTATTGACAGTGTTGCTTGTGTTGACAATGTTGCTGTATCGTGGCAGCGGCGGTACCGAAGCTCGCGACGTGCCCTCAACAGCCTCAACAGCCCACGCAGCGCTTCAATTGTAGGCTAGGCGAAAGCGGGAGTGAATAAATGTCTACACTTTCCTGCAACGGTGAGGCCATTACCGATGATTGTTCGTCTACACCCGTTCACTCTAGTGAAGTCCGGTGCTGTCAGGTTTTACACTTGGGGTGACGCGTGCGGTCAATCCATATTGCCTATTGTCGTATCGATAAAATCTTCGTGACACGTAGCGCATTTCAGCAGGTTATTGTTCTTGTATAGCTGTTATTGAGTCACGTCGATCCAGAGACGGCGGCTTGTTAGGAGACAGCCTTTCCACGGTGCCCAAGTGAAGTGTGGGAGGCGGGGGGTGCCAGGTAGAGGCACGTGCGGGGTTCATTGCTACGTGGAGTGGGGCTTCTGGACAGCCCGAAATTGTCACATTCACAGTCGCCAGCATCAAGAATTCGACCACCGTCTCGTCGTGTCCTTTCGAGGGTATATTTTGCTTTACTGTCTAGGCTATAGTCGAACTTGGAAGCCTGCGGAGCCATCACAATCCCGAATTCACAAAAGCCGCATGTCTCCGCAACGCAAGTCAACAGACTCAAGCTGAGCAGTATAGTTGCTTTTCACTAGTCTATGGTTCCCTGCCTCTAGCAAGCTGCCCTAATCGTCTGTGCTAAGTAAAGGCCCTATTTTAATTGGTTCAATGATTTCGAAAGGCAGTCTTTCTGGTAGCGAATCCGGACACCAGTATGTAATGCCGTGCCTCAAGAAGTGCGCGTACGTCCCAACGACATCATCAGAGCCTGGGTGTGATCTCCACAAGGACCCGAGGGTTTCCCCCAAAACTCGGATAATCAACCCGTGAGCCAGCTTGAACCCAAAACTTCTGCTCAAACAAGCTTCTACGATTTCCCTAGCTTGTTTTTGATCAGCAGATTCCTCCTCGCCGTTTCGAGGGAGCGCTAGTGACATCAGCTCGAACGCCCGGTGACCATTCCATGCCGTGAATTCGTTGATCAGTTGCGATCCCTCCATATAGTCAATCGCGTACACGTGATTAGCTGAATACTCTGGTCCATTCCATCCATCTTCTTTATCAACCAAATTCATGACCATAGTCATCGCTTGCCCTTGTATAATATAGTCTGTTAGCATGCAACTGACTTGTTCAGGTTCTATTATTGTGCCATCATCTTCCACGAGGGCCGGTAGCTCGCCCTTCATCATGCGCGGCACACCTTTGAGCAATGGGCTCGCATGCATGCCTTCCGTTCCCGTCTTTCCTCCATCTGCCGCCCAAAGTGCCAGGAAAAGCCGGTGCGAACGCTCAAATAGAGGGTTATTCTTCCGAGAGCAGAGGAAGTAGTTGGTGAGATTGCGCACGTTGACGTCACCCGCATTGTACGACAGCACCTCAAACGGTGATTCAGGATCCCCCACCGTCTTGTTCCAAAGTGCATCCAGATCGCCAATTTGCATCAAACCCACATCGGCATAAACACCACCGTACTTAAGTAGGAGTGGATACCGCACAAGATCAGAGGTGTGTTGTGGGGCATAGTCTCCGCCGACCGTCCCATCGATAAAGGCCCTGGGAAACGTATCAAGGTCTGCCACGTCCAGGTACTGTGCAACATTGAGCGGAGAATTTGGTAGACGATTCAGAACACGAATGCTCCAACCAGCTTTCGCGAAGCGGCGGTACCAGGCGCGAATATTACGCTGGGTATAAGGGTGCATGGAGTTGTAGCCGGAATGCCAGAAGAACCAAATGTTTTTCTCGTTCGTCACGGGCTGTGGACTAAGGATTGCCCTGTCAATATCCGAGTCGGGACGAAGATCTAGCGTAGAGCTGGAGAGAGCATGAACACCTTTGGGGATGAGGTAAGATGATGCTGGTGACTGGGTGCCCTTGGTGTCGGACATTGACGAGGAAGGCATGTCGTATTCAGTGGTCGATATTCTTATGCTTGTTTTATTCCTTAAGGGTGCTAATAGCTTATATAGTATTACAATGTTCAGACTATTTTAATGTGGGTGTTCTTATATGGAACAAAACGGTGCTATGACTCATAATGGGAGGTAAAGACGTGTCCAATCAATGGCTATGAATTCTACGCAAGATACAATCATTGTATATAAATCCACCATCCTTATTCATTCAAGGTGATTTTGTGGATTCAGCCTACAAATTGACAATGGCATCATTTCGACTCATACATACACCTAGCGCGATACCTAATCAGGCTAGCCGAAGTCCTTCACTATGGCTAGCCTACTAGCTGGAACGCCTGGTCTAGGAATCGTGCCCTTTGCTCAGCATTTTTATCACCTAAAATAAAGTCTCTCCGCAAGGTGGCGAAAAACGTGACTCCTGGACTACCCGAGTGTATGAGTACCTGCCGCCATGTACAAGTAAAACCTACATGTCGGTACTCATTTCTACCTCTTACATGCTGCTTGGATCAACCTTATTGCTGGGATTTCGTGTTGGTTAGGAGACAGAAACTGATGTACGGTATAGTTTGAAATTCTTTATCGCTCGCAGCAGACCGCCTATCATGATCCCAACGACTTCTCAAAGTAGGTGGTCCATATCGTGAAGCCACGAGCTTCAATCTGTCGGATTTCCGTCTGTATATCCTGTTGGAATTGGTTTTGATGTAATCAGAGGTGTTCTTGGACTTCTTACTCGATATATAATTGGCGAGTTCAACAGCATGCACCGATGCCGATCTTACCTTTCTGAGCATCAGTGCGTCACCACTCAACCGCACTCAAGGCGTATATAAAGCTACCTCAAGGAACTGAGTGAATAGTTAGAATTGCAAAGATATTACTGATATTCAATATCGTATCATGGAATTATCACAATCTTTTCAATCCGGTGGGTGGACTGTCAAATATGGCATTTTCGATAATACACAAGACCCCCGCGGTGTGGTGCTCTTCGTACATGGAACTCCTTGGTCTTCGGCTGTATTCAAACCCCTCGCCAAAGCACTCATACGTCAAAGATATCAGATTATCCTGTATGATTTAGCAGGGTATGAGCAATCACAACGCCTCCAACACAACCAGCCTGTACCGCACGAAGGGAACCTATTTTCTGGCGACACATCCGTTCGGATGCAGGCCCAAATACTTTCAGACCTATTCCAGCACCTCCAACTCAACGCCGACGCTACGAAAAGGCCAGCGGTAATCGCTCATGACATCGCGGGCGCTATAGTACTGCGTGCGCATCTACTGCACAACTGCTCCTACCGCAGTTTGCTCCTTTTCGACACCAATGCCGTCCTACCTTGGGGCGATGGCTTTTATCAGCTAGTTCGCTCAGAAGCACCCACATTCATACAGCTTCCTGTCGGTATCTTTCACGCAATCGTTCGCGCAGTCATACGCAGTGCATCATATAAGCCAGAATCTATGAGCAGCGAGTGGGAAGATGTCCTTACGGATCCGTGGATTGACAATGATCCTACCATCTCTAGGGAAAAGCAACATAGCTTTGTCCGGCAGATTGCGCAGGCAAACGATGAAGATGTTGCTGAGATGCTGCGGCAAGAGTTATATGTGGAAGTGAAGTGTCCGGTGAAAATTATGTGGGGAGAGCACGACAAATGGATACCAAAGGCAAAACTAGATAAACTAGCTACCATGTTGGATGGGATGGTACGGGAGTTTGTCGTTATTCCGGAGGCAGGACATTTGATCATGGTCGACCAGCCCGAGCGGGTTGCTATCGAAACATTCGATTGGCTGCTGAAGAACTAAAGAAAATATAATAATTGAAAACTAAATTACGAATTTACTTCTCTCAGGACTCTTTTGCCTAGGATAAAAGAGTTTAGTCGACCCGCATGTTTGATTTAGGTGAAAGGGTAGCCCACATATCCAATGCTTTTCTAGCTTGCTCGCACATGATTTCAATTTCTTCACTTCCACGCCTGGGGCTTATAGTTCGTGCGTCATCCTCATCATATTCCTCGTATAGTATTTCAATATATGGACTACCACTCGGTACTGTGATCGTGTCGCTGGAGATTCCCGCCCTGAGCCGCTGAAGATAAGTTGATGAATCGGTTGTTTGTTCGCTTTTTGTTGATGATGAAAAAGACTGGTCGAGCTTCGTACCAGTTAATGTTGGAGAAATAGCAGTAATGGGAAGGATCCATCCTTGCGACGATGCCATAACAGAGGTACGGAGCCAAAGAGTGGCGTTTTCCCATAACACGTAGCACGCCAATATGGTAGGAAAGGAAATTGATGGCAAACTGGTCGGCGGACCGGCGAGAATTGAAGAGAGTTGGATCGCTGAGATGCATAGCACTCACTTTCTACTAGTACAATATTGGGAAGGAAAAAGTCGATCATGCTTGACGTATATTTGGGAGCCGGATCATCGTCAATATTACCCCTTGCAGAATCACTGTGGGGTGTGAATCAGGATTCTGCTTCCCAGAGCAGCGGTTCTGGCGCTCACGCTAGCTTACAGAATGCCGACTACCTCCCTCATCCGGTTTTCGAGGAGCTAAATGATTATATGAAGCCGTGTAGATACGTGCAATAAAGCAAGCCAATTACAAAGAAAATCCATCCGGGTATCAGGAAGCCAGGTGCGGTGTTAACGTCGGGAGCAAGCGGATCCGGGGTAGCCATTCAGCGTCTCTGAGCAGAACGAGATGTCAAGTATGTGAGGTTAGTTATATCTGAGAAGGACGTTGTTTGTATTCAATTATGGCGCTACGTAGTCTCATCATCATGTACTCATCATATGTACCACCTACAAGTCCCCCATCAACCATCATTAGATGTCCCTCCTGACACGGTACACAGGCGGAGTATACACCTTCCTCCCATACACCACATAATAAACCGTCGAAAATATGATCATGAACCCAAACATCAAGCATCCCCAATTCATACTAATCGCCGCGACAGGAATGATCGGCGGGAAGAATTGGAAGAGAGCTACAGGAAATAGATAGCAGAGGGCAATGGCGTTGATGAAAACGCCCCATTTGCCAAGAGACCAGCGTGAAGTTGGTAGATGCTCGCCGCGCAGGCGCTTGATGAGGACGGAGGCGATGCAGAGGATGTAGGATGAGAGGATGCTGACACCGCTGAGGGAGAAAATGGCGTTGAGAGAAGCCGTGGAGCCAATGTTGATGAGTGGGAGGAGCATGTTGATGATGAGCGAGACGAGGATCGCGTTGAGTGGTACGTACCATCGTAGGCTGACCTGCAAACTGCTCGTCAGAAATAATATCCTGCAAAATCTAGGGAAACAGGAAGCTTCAATGACAGTTGATGTATGTACGTACCTTCGCTACGTGCGACGAGAAGGGCACCCCTCCATCTCTGGCAAAAGACCAGATCTGTCGTGAAGCAGTAGCCGTCTCAGCAACTACGCTACCAAAGAGCGAGATCATAGGAATAACGGCCATAATAGTAGCTCCAGCCATACTGCCTGTGGCATTGTGGAAGACCTCCAAGAAAGGAGCGCCTATCAGGCCGGTATCAGATGAGAGGACTGCTTCGACATCGTACGTGCAGAAAGCGAGTGTGATGATCATGAGGAGGCCAAGAGTCGCGTTCAGTGGAAGCGCGGTCATGATAGATCTAGGAAGCGTTTTGGAAGCGTCCTTTACTTCTTCAGCTGTGATACAATTTGTTAGCAAGTCTTTCAATGTTGGGGTCCTTCAAAATCTAATGCTTACCCATATGGACAACAGAATCAATGCCAGCCATTGATCCCGTTATCGGTGTAAGCCCAACCATGAATGACAATCCTGTGCTTGCCCAGCCGCCATTATTCGTAAACTCTGTGAACACTGCGTGGGCTGACTTCCTTGGTGAAAGTGCCCAAAGCGGGATGACGATCGCAAAGGTGCCGCAGACGTGAACGAAGAGAATCAGGCCCTCGACAAGAGGGAGCTTAGTCGCGAGGACGGAGTTGAAGAAGAAAGCGCCTAGCACGATGACAATGACAAGCAATGTGCCGTGCCATGTTTCGTACACATAGGTGTCAGGCTGGTGGAAGACGAGCTGCAGCACGATATGTCAGTCAATGAATCCTTAAGTAGGAAGCTTTTGAGATGAAGCGCATACCAGTGCCTGCATAGTGCTGCCAATGAGGAAAGCAATTGACCCAATCGCGGCTTGCCATCCGGTGAAACAGAGCCACCCTAGATTTCCTATTACTATGCTACTATCACAACGTGGAAGAGGTCTTACCACTCAGATAGCTTAAGTACTTTTGGCAGCTTCGGGGAGAGAACTCGCTCACCCAATGGTACTGCCCTCCGGCAGTAGGAGCCCTAGAGGACGAGTGAGTCTTCGACTTGCGCAACGAGTACTGAAGGTCTCACATTGAGGCCATCTCCGCCAAGCTAGCATAGACAAACGTAAAGCCGAAGATGGTAAGAAGGAAGCCATAGATCATCCCAGCTGTTCCTCCATTTGTCAAAGTCATTCCTAGCGTAGTGACGTTGATCTCCCATCCACAGATGAGATTACACCCAAAGCCTAGGAGCGAGATGAGATGGAAGTTCCTTCTGAGCTGCTGCTTCCGGCCGATCACCAGCATGTCATGCTGATCAGCCTCGGTGCCCTTCCATTTCTCCGCGACTTCGACCGTCGGCGAAGACCTGTCCTCCTCCACGACCTCTACAGGGACGCTGTCTTTCTCCATTGCCCGAAGTTTTGAAGTGATAGTGAGGAATAAATGGAAGCATTAGAGAGCTTGCCAAGTCAGGATATTCGGATATTAGGTTAATCGTATTTTTCGTGGTAAGGTAATTTAGAATAAGGGATTAGTAAATTTTTCTAAGGCTAGCCTATAATAGAAAACTATTAATACCTTTTATTAAATAATAATAATTATTCTTAATAAAAGTCTACCAGATTTATTTTAGAATTAATATAATATAATATAGTATAAAAAAGAATAATTAAAAAAGATACCTTTTTAATAAAGCTATAACTTTATTAACTCTAACGCTATAATAAATAAAACTAGGGGATTAATTTAATATTTAGTAATATATCCGTAATCCGTAATCGGAAGATATTCTAAGGTAGAAAGGAAAATAAGTATTCGATAAGTAATCATAGATTTTAGTTCTAAACAATAGACAATAATTAGAAGTTTCCTCTATTCTTCTCGGGATAACTAAGGACGACGCTCCGACTACAGGTCGAAGCTAGAATATATATACATTCTCGGAGAATCCCTCGGTCCGTTCTTAAATCGAACAGCCTTCCGCTAGAAAACCTAAGAAATACTTCCAGCTGGCTATCGGTTTTCCATCGGAATGCCTAGGGAAAGCCGCCAGCACGCCCAGGGAAAGCTGGCAGCGTTCCGCCAGCTTTCCGGCGTTGCTAGTCAAGCGGACAGGCTACTACACAACAATATTTAGGTATTGGTCTATATATATAGAAGACGTGTATAACGCTCTCATATAGCGAGAACCTGTTATATGGTATAGTTCTAGCTGCTTACAATATAATAATTGAAAACCAAGTTATGAATTTACTTCACGTTGATTTCCACTTGCATCTGGAAGTGATGCAATCGTCGCTGCGAAGTCAGAGTTCAGCCAAGTTCCTAGGACCGAAAACAGCATCTTGTTGCTTGCTATAACTCTCTCTTCTGAGTGAATGGCCACGAACTTTCGGATTAATTTCTCGGTTTTGCACACCCCATCTCTGACGAGCTGGTCTAAGAATGTGCGCCGAAGGTTTGGGTCGTCAATATCAAAAGCACCAATGTTCATGGGTGCCATCGTGACAGTCGAGAAGCATGATTGATGTCCAGGCGTGGGTTGTATGGAGCTCTCAGACGACGTCTCCACAGATGGCGTATTCGAAGACCCAGCGTCGTCAGCAGCAGCAGCCTCGCGATACCAGAATAGAACCCGTGCGATGAGTGAAGCGTAGAACATGATCTGGTGGCCTCGTTTTCTTGGGCAGTCCTCGCAATCCAGCAAGCGATGAAGAGACTCAGTTGCACGCTTATTTGTCTGGAGAATTTGCGAGACGTCTAACGTGAATGGGTGAGAGTCGACACATAAATTCTTAGGCAATGACAACATTTGAAGAACCTCATGAGATTCGGGATAACATACGTGACCCGGTGAACGAAAGAACGGATCCATGGGAGGCCAGAGCATACTTGGAGATGTATCCAAAGGCACATCAGAAGCTGAAATGCCAATGTCAAACATTGGATTGAAAGTTTGCGTGCTATCGATCTCGCCAGCGATGTTCTCAAAAGAGGGGGTATGAAGGGATGCGCTTGTAGATATTGTCGTCAACCTAGATCCAATATCTATTAAGGGGCGGCGTCGTTTGCCCAATTGACGAACGGGGCTGTAAACGCAAGAGAGGCCGAGGGATGCACAGCGAGCACACTGAGGCTGGGCTCGATTACATTTTGTTTTGGACTGCCCACAGGCATCACATGATGATCGGAGCTTTTGAGCTTCAGAGATATCCATCAGAAAGACAAGCAAGACGGAAGGTATGTGGTCGTATGTTATCAAAGGTAATAATGGTCGAGTGTCAATGCTGACGAGGTCGAAATTAGTTATCATAGACGCTAACGTGTTTCATCAGTAGCCTGCGCACATCAGTAACCTGCGCACCCTTAAACTCACTAAAAATATTATATATGCATGGGACGCAACAGATTATGAAATCACACCAGCTAGCCCAGACTGCCTCGCAAGGCGTCGACGGCCAATCTATAAGCTTCCACCCTTCTCTCCCATACTTCAGTACCCTTGCGCGGATCCCCCTTATCAAAACCATGGTGCATCCCCTTTAGCAAACTCTTCGTCACTTTCCTACGCCCATCGTCCAGTCTCTCTGCCAAAGCCTTCGCCTCGGGCTCCAAGACATCACCTTCGCACGTGATCAAAACTACCGTATCAGGGAAGTCCTCGGCTTTGGCATACGTCGGTGAGACGCGTGCATCTTTGCGCATGGATGCGTCGGGGGCGTAGCAATCGCAGAAGAGTTGAAGAGCCCAGGGCGAGAGCGGGCGCACAGGCTTTGGAATTACTCTGTCGCCGCCGCCAAGGGTCAGGTCTGTGATAGGGTATATCGCGATGACGATCTTTATGTTCACTTTTAATGAGCTGCGCAGGGTTGAGGATGCAATCAGAGCAAGAGCGGCCCCAGCGCTGAAGCCGGAGACAGCAACGCGCGATGCATCGAATCGCTCGGGCTGGGTAGCAACCCAATTAAGCACGTCTCTTACGTCGTCTAAGGCGGCGGGGAAGGGTGCCTCGGGGGCTTTACTGTAGTCTGCGTCGAGAACATATATGCCTGCTTCTTTGGCAACTTGTGCACAAAAGGGTGCGTCGCTGTCATGAAGGGGTATGACGAAGCCGCTTCCATGCCAGTTGACGAGAACGGGCCGAGGGGATCCTGACGAAGAGATGGCCGAAGGGGGTGAATAAAGATGTATCTTGATTCCCCTGGGCCTTTTCCTATCCATCGAATTGATATGGAGCCTTTCCAGCTGGGCGTCATATGTTTTGAAACTCTGCAATCGGTCACGACGGAGAGGAAGGTAGGCGATGATAGCAACCAAGGTGCGAAGGTACAGCACCGTGAATCTCTGGCGTACAAGGGCAATAAAATGCGAAAGGGGTGCCATGGAGTAAAGATGCTTTCCGTCGTAGATGAAGTTGAACAGGCATCTTTATAAGCCACAACAACTTGAAGGATCACGCTCGACACGTTCCTCTTGCCCGACTTAGGTTAGTCTTGTAGCTACATAAGCTTACCAGCGCAGCAGGTATATGGGCATTGTCGACTCGACATGTCGGGCTTAAGTAGTCATTTGAAACACGAGACTGTACAGTCCTCTATCTCAATCATGTGATAAGATCAAGCCGAAACGTTGAAAGCATATTTGGGGTTTTGTTTGAATTCATACACGCAACGTGGAGCTACCTCCTACACACGAGGAAAATAGTCTCAAGATAATAACGCTTCCCCCTGTTACAAAAGCCTAAAAGAACGGCGAAAAGAATCTCGAAGGGAGAGGACTGGCGAGCGATTGCGGAGGTTGACGCTACATGGAAAATATATATGTGCATACAGAATTGAATACCTTGTACTCATCTCTCGCCTTCAGCTGCACGCCTTTGGAAAACCCTTAGCTGCTTGCCGCTTAGAAAGTCACCACACCTACACCTGCGCTCTTGTTCACAATAGCACAGACACCGCTCGCCGCGTCGGTCGTGTACTTGTATGGCACACTGGTCAAGGATCCTGTCTGGGTGATGCTGATGTCGCTGTTGGTGAAGATGTTGTTCCTCTGGACAGCAAAGCCATCGACGTCCGAGTCCAGGTTTGTGACGATGGCGCGCTTGGTGTTGGTGAAGGAGGATTCTTCGACCAGGATCTGCGCGCCCATACGGGAATGCACACCCGAGGTAGGGTTGTTGGTGAAGCAGCTGCTATAGACGTGGCCGGTGCCGAAGCGAATTGATGGGAGACGCGAGTTGACATTGTTCCACAGATTGTGATGGTATGTTACATGTAGCTTGCCGCTGTCTTCACCAGAGTTGCTGTCCGAGTGCCCGACGAGCGAGGCCTTCCACTGTTCTCCAGTCAGCTAATGCGCCCTTCATCTCGCCATCCTCGGAGGGGTGCGTACGTGGTCGTGGAATTTGTTCCATGAGATGGTGATGGAGTCAGCACCGTGCTTTGCGTCGACGAGTCCGTCGTACTGGTCCTGTGCTCTATAAGTAGGTGTCCTTCTACTAGCATGCTGAATGGGAGGGGACTACCTTGTCTCCCGTGAGACCCGCGCTCGAGAAATCATTGTGGTCGATCCAGACCTTGGTGCTCTCATCAATATCAATCTGATCTTTACCCTCCGGTGCAAGATAGAATTTGATGTTTCGCACGATGACATTTGACACCTTACGGATTTGGAAGCCGCCGCCGGTGATAACGGCGTTGGATCCTACGCCCAGGATTGACGTGTTGGAGACGAGCTTGACGATGCCACATCCGCTAAGCGTCCCGGAGATTTTGATAACACCGCCGTTTTTCGCTGCCGCTGTCAATGCGGAGCACGACGTGACTGTGGTACCGGTGCCGGATCCGCCGCCCGTGGTGCCCGCAGCGTAGCCTACAAGCTCGTTGACTGAGGCCGCGCGAGGCTTCAAAACACTGCCATGGGCAGTCGAGCCCACCGCAAGTGCCAGGGTTGCAGTGTCGAGTAGACGCATGGTGCAATTGGTAAGGAGAGTAAGGCAATGGTCAGGCAAAGATCCTATGAGAAGATGGAACGGCAGTGCTGGAAAGCTTCTGGTACCGACACCTGGGTTGACGACCTCGACGCTTTTATACCTGGAGCGTAAACCAGCAGTTTTATTGATTTCATATATCTTCGCCCCACCCTCTTCACATACATCCTAGAAGTAGGAGGTTCCTTGCGCGTAACAGAATCAATTGTCCACCAAAGACCGTGAACCAGGCTGTCGTGATGAGCGGGCATCGAAAGCAGACACTTGAGCCTGTGCAGGAAATAGATTGCTACATGTCCTTCTAGAAACCCCCAAGGGGCGCTTGTGGAAGCAATTCTGCCTCATTGGCGTGAAAAGACGTTATTTCAACGACACCTTCTGTCCTCAGCGTTGTTGTTGCACACATGTCCTCAAGCTGGGAGGTGGAATTATGGAGGGAGAAAAGCCGCCAATCGGTGAAACTTAATCGAGCCTCAGGGGGTCTGTATCCGGTTGCGAATACAACTCTGCAGTCTATCCTAGCGTGTTGGATGTCGAGGACGTGGGGTATGGTACAGCCACGCGACGAATATTGCGGGGGAAGTGGGCTCATGGTGGAGGTGGTGGCTCCGATAACTAAGTTCAGCTTGAGAGTACATGTCCAACATCATCTCAACCCTTGTTCTCCACAAACCGCTGATACGAACTGGTTTTTTGATACGGTAAACATCGACTTTTTAGTGATGGGGGGAAAATAGGATAGGCATGGGTGCAGACACAAATCAACTTTGAGAAATACATACATGCATGCAGAAGAATTAGAATCTGAGGCAGTTAACTATTCATTTTTAACCCTCAACACTAAGCTCCGTAAAAGTACCACCTAATTTCATAACCTTAAGAAATCTTCCCCGGGTGCTTGCATAACCATATCATCTAGACATGAAGAAGCACGCAGTGCGACTTTAGCTAATAGTACAGAATAGTCCCACGTTCAATTTTCGCCCAAATAAGGGAGATACCGCCATATCATAAGGTCGTAATGCGCACTGGGTTGCGCGTTAATTCGAGCCGATGGCTCGGATGGACGTGTAGATGATGCAGGTGGGTACTGCCCTGCTCGATAGACTTCACCACCTTACAACTCCTCTTTCGCACGTTTGGTAGCCGATGCTGCGCTTGCTGAGGCGGATGACTGTCCCTTCTTAGCAGACTTGGAAGCAGCCAAAGATGCGCTCGCAGCCGACTTGGAAATGGAGGAAGAAACACTGGAGGCGCTACGGGCGGCTGCCCCAGTCGCGCTACTAGCGCTAGCTTGAGCAACATCAGTAGCAAGACCAATCTGCGCCTTGATCCAATTGGTGTATCCAGCAAAGCCGTTTGTAGCTTGAGCGTACTCGTTGCCAGCCCTAGAGGTAGCGGCGCCGTAAGCACTGGAAGCAGAGGCAGAGACATTGTCGCCATAAAGGCGTGCACGATGCTTGCGGGCTAGGGCGAGAAGCTCATTGCGCTTGGAGCCTTGAGGAACCTTGATACCGTTCTTGTCTGCCCACGCTTTGATCTGACTGTCAGACCAAGAGTCCAAAAGAGCATCACTGAGACTCTGTTGAGCGGCTGCAGCTGATGAGGATACGGAAGCATAGGCTCCCTGCAAGTTCAAGCTAGCCAGACGTGAGTTGCGGCGGACATTGGCGATAAGCTTGTCGCGGGATGAAGGCTGAGGAACGGGATAGCCTCGCTCATCAAACCAAGCCTTCAGATCCGAGTCAGACCATGAATCATAAAGCCAATCTCCGGGGTAGTTAACGTTCTCAGAGATTTTGTTGGCAGCAGACTGATAGTTTTCACGGACGGCTTTGAGAAGACTGTCCCGCTGGCGTGGCTGGGGAACAGGAATGCCGTGCTTGTCGGCGAAGGCCTTCAATTGGGAATCGGTCCAACTGTCGAAGATCCAGTCACGGACACTACCGTAAGCCTGGTTGGCTGAATCCTCGGTCTCAGTCCAGTAGCCCTTGACCTGCTCAATAAGGGCGTTTGTGTCCTTTTCGGTGCCCTTCTTTGCTTGGTAACCCTTGGCGGTGAGGTAGTCTTGCAGTGTCTGGGTATTCCAGCTCTGGTAGGGTGTGACAACCTTGTCGTTCCAGTTGTTCTTGACCAAGTTCTCGAGGTCTTTGCGATCTGAGGGCGTAGGGTACGGAACGTTATGATCAGAAAGCCATCGCTCCAGCTCCGTTTCGTGCCACTTGTTATACACTATGCCGTGTCAGTAATGAGTTCAAGCCACATAGCGAGTCGCATGTCGAAGGAGACAGCTGCAGTCAAAAGATGGTGATCGTACAATACGCACCGGGCTTGCCAAACCAGCTGCTTGCTGCAGCTTGGGCGGCGAGGGCCACCACAACGGTTGATGTAAGCGAAAACCTCATTGTGCAGTCGATGAGAGAGCTGCGAAAAGTGCAGAGGCAACGATGGATAATATAGAGAGGTGTAGGAAGAAGTAAAGTAGTTTGGGGCAGGCAAGCTTATGAAGGAAAGCAACAGGACAAAGCTGTGACGTAATTTGCACGTTTGCACGTTTGACACGTCCATCAAGGATCTAGAATCTGAAAGTGAACCAACCACAATGCACGCTTCCGAGGCGCCTTTGCTACCGCGCGTCAGTTTGTCGACGCGGTCCTCCAGCCCCGTTTTTCGTCTCTGCCTGTAATGGAAATTTCAGAATCCCATCCCCCAAGGCTATTCGACGCCGCTGACATCACCCACGAAAGCACAACACCTTACACGATATGAAATAGGTTGCCCTTTTCTTTGAGCCTTGCCTATGGATTATTCAGGCCCCAGCACCCGTGGCCTATTAGCTATGAGCTACAGCCCTCACACCCGCCAGGTAACCCAACCTTCTCAAGGCTCCCCATCTCGCCCACCGTGTCCTATGAAGCATCAGTAAACTTAGGCGTAGACACATTCCACCACGTTCTAATGATTCTGTACTCACCACTCCAGAACTTCTTCGGGACCTTGTCTTTCTTCGCATCCTCATTGCTGACCTGTTCATATGCCCGCTCAGCCCTCTGGTCCATCTCTCGATTGTGCTGTTTGACATCCTCGCTGCCCTCCCCCTCGGCAGGCGGACTCTCGTTTAGGATCTTTGGCTGCGCACCTTTAACTCCCGTGTCGTTGCTCTTGTTGTCACCGCGCGCATCTCCGCTGCTCTTAAAACTTGATCCTCCATCTTTCGGTGATGATTCTGCATCTGGCGATGTCTTATTGTTCTGCCCGACTTTGGGTGGTGGAGGTCCAGGGTGCTCCAGGTCTTCGCGTGGCCGCTTTCCTTGCTGCTGGGGATTGTTACCCATAGGGTTTCCCTCGCCAGACCCACCATAGCCTGAGTGTGCGAGGCGAGCCCGCAAAGTAGCGGCCCTGGGAGCCGTCAGGAGCGCGGGTCTCAGTGCCGCTCTACGGAAAGTCGTGGTTGCGCGAACAAAAGACATAACGAGTACTCTCACGAAGAACGAGTACGTAAAGATTTAGAAGCTTGAAGGTAATAAAACGTGGAGCGGTTTTCAGTTAAAGTTATTCTGCCTGTAGGGGAAGCTCTGATGGAGCTCCCCAGGAGCTATGTACACATGACATCACCATGTCACCAGTGCGCCAAGATTCGAAGATCTGTACTATGTGTGCATTAGCGGTGCACAAAGGCTGGGTATCGTGCTAAAGCAATCTATGCGAACGTGCGTAAACCTGACGAAAATTCCCTGGTACTAGTACAAACGTCCTGGAACTATCCAAACCTATAACCTGCTAATGTACGGGTCTGTACATGTCCTGCGCCATGGGTGGGAGATACAACAGCCGTCTCGCTCAGTCGATTCCAGCCACCGATCCGTCCATTCTCCAGTCATCTACTTCGACGTGGTCAGGGATCGTCTTCACAGCATGATCATCGACCTCTACGTGATTTAGCCAGGTACCCACTCTATTTGCCCCGCGCTTGGTACCATCACGCGAGAGTCCAGCCATTGTTGAGGCTGTCACTGTGCGGATTGAGCTAGTTCGTGGTCGTTCCCTAAGAGTTTCACGAGGAGTCTCGCGTACGACACGGCGACTGAAAAATGACCGTGCCACTGGGGGACGTGCTGCAGCTCGAGCTGATGCGACAATAGGACGCACTGCATACGAATCGTTCATATGGTGTGCACCAGAATTCCCCAACCCATAGACATGGACGGCCGGATTCGAACGACGGACTTCGGACACTGTTGGTGTAGATCCGAGTCGAAGTTGAGCGTGAAGGTGCGCTGCAAGCGCATCGTCAGTTCGGTCGAGATCGCGGTCTGCTCTGCGATGAGAACGGGTGCTCATTCGGCGGACGGGTGGCTGAGCCGGAGGCTCGTGTGGCATTTCAATGACTTCGACCACATTGTCATGAGGTATATAAGGCACACGCATGTCATTTAGGCGATCGTCATCTTCGAGATGACTGTAGCTGAACCATGGGCAGTTGCATGTTTTCCAAGGCGCTGCACATACCATGCAAAATTGAGCAGTACATCGACTACGATATGTCAGCCAATACAGTCAGCATTAACGAGGGACAGTGACGTACCATGTCATGTGGTTGCAGCCTTCCTTTAATTCGACAACGGCCTTGCAGTTGTAACAGCGTTGCCAGCCCTTTTCCTTGGCCATTGCAACCAAGCGGTTGGTTTCCTCATCCCGGGGACACTCCCGCTTTGTATGAAATCTTCCGTTGCACATCACACACACTTTGGTGTTGCAACGACCGCAACGGGCATACTTCCTTCCGTATGTCAGGTCCATGCGAACCTTGGAAGGTTTGATCCACTCCCCACACCCCTTGGTCGGGCAGTATAGACGATTCGCTGTGGTGTATTCCTGATATTTCCGGTTCCACTGACGCTTGAACTTATCGTCGAATAAGCGTTCCACATACTTGAGGGGTATGTGTTCAGCGGTACAGCAAGTTGGAGGCATGTGTTGGGGGTCCGACACGGAGAGCATAAACTGGCGACGAAGACATGAATGACACATGCGATGGCCGCAACCTAGTTTGGCAGTTTTGTTGGCAGGTAAATCATCATTCATGCACACGAGGCACTCGACCCTATGGCAGTTAGCCACGATTCTTTGTCAAGCAATGGTGAGATGCCGAACATACCTAATGACCTCTTTTTGCTGTAATGCGGTCGGTGTCCGTGGAGGGGGCCTGAACAGCGTGGCAAGTATGCCGCTGCTTCGGCGCGCAGACTCCCTTGCGGGGACAGTGTGTGTTCGTGATAGCGGAGTAGTGGCCGTTGGCAGTTTTGTGGTGCTAGTCCGGCGCAGCGACGGCCTGGTCATGTACACTCGCTGTGGCTCTCGGACAGAGATGCTCCTCCCTAGCTTCGGTACATCGACTTTGCGCGACGAGGCAGGCCTCGAGCCTAGGGGAGGCGCATATCCTGACCTGGCGGATGACCGCCGCACCGTGACCTCCTCATCATCTACCATAGCTGGTACAGGACGGTGTGCAGGGCGACCGTAGACGTAGTCGTCGCTCCGGTCGTCGTCCACCCTCTCCCGCCTCTTCTTACGTCGCACAGTGCCATCCCGTCTAGCCTCCCTCTGGCGGCTCCGTGGTTTGTCCTTCTCCAAGCGGATGTCCTGTGCCATGCGCTGCGAATCGCGGTGCCGTTCGGTGGAGTAGTAAGAGGCTCGCCGGGCTCTCAGCTCATCGATATCGACTTCGGCCGTTCTTCTTGCCTCGTCGGCTCGTCGGCGCTCTCGGCGTTCCCGTTTAGCGGCTGCGGAGTTGTCCTGGTCGTCGTGGTCACGGTGGCGGTGCTTGCGACGGTGTCTGCGTTCACGCTCCCGCTCCGGCTCGTCGTCGTGGGCGTCAGAATAGTCGTCGCAGTAATATCTGGAGTCGTGCCCAGCACGGTCCCGGGCCATGTCCTGAGGCGGAGGGTGGATATATACAGGATGCCCGAGTGCCAGTCGTGCAGGTCACCGGTGTTGGCACTCAGGCAGCGGTGCAGCTGGCCGTGCAGGGACGCGCGATGAGTGGAGGGCTCCGAGTTGCGGTGGGCGTGACAGACGGCAGCGAGACATGTGTGGACGGCCGAGCCGCGAGTCAAGCGTCTCGCCTCTTCGGACCCCAGAAACAGCCAGAAAGAGGTGGGCGGTGAGAGGCGCACAAGGAGTGCCTGTTGATCAGTGCCACTCTGCCGTGTCTGGGCTCTGCTGCTGTCCGGAGCTTTTTGGCTAGTCTATGCGACACGCCTCTCCCGACTAGGTGCTCTCACAAAGCGGTCGGTTTGCGAAAGCTGAACATCTTCAGAGAATTGAGCTGGCCACCACGCCTATCAGCGCGTTATCTAGAATAGCCAGAGCCAGTCAAAGGCCTCTGCCTTGACCATGGACACACCAGTCCTCCAATCAGTCCTTTTCCAACGTGATCTGCGTCGACACCTCCCACTTCTGCCCGCTACCGCCTCCGTAGCCGCCTCCCAGCCTGCTGCGTACCATGCTCCCAATCCGATCTCGCAGACGGCCCATCTCGTCCAGATGTCGCACCCGTAGCTTGAGGTTTGCGTGACACAGCCCGTAGTGGACCTGCCAGAATTTGGCCTCTTCAACCGCACTGACGGCCGGGTCCGTCTCAATATCATACACGACGGCTGAGACACCTGTCCCTGAGAAAGACATCATGAGCATCTTCCCCAATGACCACCCCTGGACCCAGCCGAGCGCCACCATGGCTATTGCAACGGAGAAGGAAAGGGTGCGGTCCAGCCAAACGTACATCTGAATACTCAGGAGTGGAAGGAGAAGCAGCAGTGAGGAGCATGACAGCGTAAGGAAGTGAGAGGGATTGCTCAGTACTGAGGGTAGGGAGGCAATAGCCCCGAGCCTCATTACCTTGGCGATGCGGGCGTGATTCTTGAGCACCATGGCCGAGACCAACGTGCATACGATACCACTCAGAGCCGCAAGGTCGATGCTGCCCGGAGAAACGCGCTCATGAGCGTGCGGATGATGCGAGGTGTGACCACCCTTGTCCTCAAGCGCATGTGTCAAACCATGCGAGATCAAATCCAACCCCATAAAAAGCAACCCTACCGACATGCCCAGGCCAGCGATGACTTCGGAGCGTTCAAACCCAAAAGGATGCCGGATAGTCGACCGCGTCCAGACCTCGAAGTTGGATCCCACGTCGACGCCCACGCAAAGGAATGCGCCCAGTGCATCATAAAAGATGAGACGGGATAGGACCGTGAGCGCGAGCGATTCGTGGGCACCCCATTGCACTAAGCCTGCTACGAAGAGGTGACAGAAGCACCATGCTAGCCGAAGCATCTGGTCGTTTGACATACTCGACCGGTATTCTTTGAACGTGGGCACAGGAAGGGATGCGGGGAGCTGGAGCGGGGCGCGCGGGGGTGGCTCCAGGAATATCTGGTGCGACACGCTGCTATGCTTGTATTTGTGTCCGCGACGGCGACCGATATCCTGCGTAGTTTAGCAAATGCCGACCAAAGCCAAGGTGATGAACGTGCATTTTTCGCGACCTGCGGCTTGCCAGGCATGTAGCTAACTGATTGAAAATTGAAGGGACCGCGAGCGTTCTCCGCACCGTGTAGTGACGGCGTTTCTGTATCGCTTGCGCCGCTTGTAGCGCTGGGTGGTGTGTAGGGACTGGCAGGACTATAGAGGGAGCTTGGAGCCACTCTTTGTGACAACGAGTGACTTGGTGCCAATATTGCGCCACGCTCTGGCGGAAAAGTCGCAGACAAGGGAGAGAGTGTATTCGCATCGAAGCCCATTTTCATTGGCGAGAGGTGTTCGTCGAGCCCCAGACCAACAGGCGCATTGTCGTCGTCAGGAGGCGGTGTCGGCGTTCGCGGCGGGATGGGGAGCGGCATATCGGAAGCCATGTCTGCAATTCTCTGCAATTCTTCAGGTCAATTCAGGGATTCAACCGCCCATTGCGTGCAGGGAGGAGGACTCGTTGGTGAGGCCTTAGCCAGGAGGTGGAGCCAAGAGAGGAGGGGGAAAGTCAACAAGGGCCTGAGTGGCTAAATGCGGAATAGTGATATGGCTGCAGCCAGCAGAGCCGCCATGCCGGCTGACACGAAAGGCCCTCGACAGCTGTCAACCAGGCCCCACCGGTTCCTCCCTTCGCTCTAATCGCCCTGCTAAACATGATAGCAAGTGCATCATATTTAGAAAAAAAAGTATTGCGCATCCAGAGCACAACTGCAATAACCATCCTTAGACGCCTAGCTGCTTTGGAGAGAGACCCTTGTACATTTACACGAATTTGTGGATAATCTGTTCGATAATCATTTGCCAACTGTAATACTATATGTTTACAGAACACGGAGGAGATTAGCCATACCAAAATACGGTATTCAGGGTTTTTTGAATTCATACATGAGAACGTGGACTTGCGTCCTACACACAAGGAAAAGAATCTCTAGACAACAGCGCTTCCCCCGCTACAAAACCCCCCCAAAACCGGCAAATACTATAATCTAGTGCGTTAAAAGATTAACTTAACATTCAAGCTTGGAATGACCAGACAAGCCACGAAGCTCGCTGCGCACCCTATGGTTAGCATGCCAAGACCAAGCAGCATTCAAGGCTCTACCATCCTGCCTGAAGGTACCTACCAGGCAACTGCACTCCAGCAATGGCAAGCTGGATACTGAGGATTATGCGGGTAAAGCGGAGGGTGGAGGTTGCAATCGTCTCGGAAAATACAGTCTATTAATAAGGGTGAAGCAGATAGAAGCGGTATAGAGAGCGAGATGACTATATAAAAAGGTGAGCAAGACCGAAAGGATTGGCTGAAGAAGCATTCCCGTACGGGTTCCTATTACATAGAAATCCTCGATTAAATAATACGCTGCCAAAGAGTGCAATAAAGCCAACAATAACGCAGCAACCCAAGTTCAAATTTAAGATGACCTTTACAGGGCCGTCAAACCTATGTCTGGAAGGGCACGTGTAGTAGAATACACAAAGTCCCATGTCGTCATACTTAATTCGCAGCGTCATATCTGCGGGATACCTGATATCGAGTACCAATGCTACGTGTCGATTTGATGCAATATATGATGCCAAATGTTCGGCGGTGGGTCCTGGCGATGAATTTTGGTATATCACTTGCCATATAGAAAACTAATAGATTGGGTATAGTAGATGCTTGTAGCTGCTAGTCAATTCATGTTGCGCGTCCTCTTCTCCTACTCAACATTAAACGCAAGATTGGCAAGGAACCGTCTTGATCAATCGACCTCGGCAACCGGCTGTACAATCTCTCCGCGTAATCGGGCCATGCACATGCTCAAAACTACTGCCACCATACAACACCGTACCTCTTTCACCTCGCCGCCGTAGCCGGTTATAACTACAACGTTCGAATCGTGCTTTTACCCTGGATGCCCTATGTCGACACCGCATCGCCGCTCCAACCACCTTGGGCAGCGCACCTTGCTCAGTACTGTTCAAACGCCTGCCGACGTCGCGCTTGGGAGCGATTGGGATTACAGTGAAACGGAGTGGTGGGGCTGGGTCATTCTCATTATCACTTGGATCGTATTTGTTGTTGGCATGGGCTCCTGTCTGGGCGTCTGGAGCTGGGCATGGGACGTTGGAGAGACCCCGTACGCGCCGCCCGAGCTTGAAGACGACCCTACGCTGCCCATTACGGGATATTATCCCGCACTCATGGTGTGCACCGCTGTCATGGCCTGGGTGTGGGTCGTTGTCGCATGGGTGGGAATGAAGTATTTTCGGCACTCCAAGATGGTCGGCGATGACGGCTAGCCGCTGCCGCTCCTTTAAGCTTCACTTCGTCCGTCATTACGGCTCATGAATCGGTGAACAAAACCCTGCGTCTGTTCTCGACATCGTTGACTTAACGTGTCTCTTATAGCCACTAAGATCTCGCAACTGAAACACTAGGCTTTAACACCATCACTGCCCATTTCCTCTACCATCCTAGATGATGTCTCTGCAGCCCGCATCGCGGAGCCTGGTTGCCAACAATATATAACCACTCGTCTCTTGCATATACAGCTTGATGGCTCTTACATGCACCAAGGATGGTTCTGTACTCGCATTCCGCTATGCTGCCCGTTGCCTACTCCTAGGAGTCGCTTGGCCTAACCGGAAACTGCACATCACACACGCTGAAACACATTTCGTCGTCCATATCATAACACGACTGGCAGGCCACGGTCCATCTTAGCGTAGTTCCCAAGGCCGCCTTCCGTGCATTGCAATTTGAGCCATGCAGCCTGCCGCAGTCATTTGGCCAGGGCACGGAAATTATATTCTGCTTGTTATCAATTTCACGAAAATATATACATATTGATCAGCAGATTGACTACTGTTACATGACAGCAATGTCGCTGCGCAGAAACCCTTGCAGGAAATGCAGAAGAAAAGTAGTGCTGACGGCGTCGACAACGACGACGACTAGCAATCCAGGATGGGGCTCGAAGCAACTCAACGATATCGTCCCACCCTTATCTCCTACAACAGCTCGCAAAATAGCTCGGTACGTATGGGTCCAAAGCGAGATACGCAAGTAAACTTACCGTGGCAAGCACCGAACCCCTGCACAGGCTGACTTTCCGTCCATCCCATGGGACTTCATTTCCTTTCTTTCAACTTCCGCGAGAAGTCAGGGACCATATCCTATCGTATCTAGTCGTCTACCACGGACGACGGATACCTATTCTAGATGCCAAAACTATTCTCCGGGACCAGAAGAAGAGAGCCATTGTCCAGCGCAACCGGGAACGGCTAAACGTCAAGCGTGCGCAGGTCGGACGCCGACCTGTTGCTCCAAGAGAAACAGTATTAGAGCCCATCATTCAATCCAATGTAATGCAAGCCTCCAGAATGCTTCACTATGAAGCTACCGACTGTTTCTATCGACATCATCACTTCGCTTTCACGATTGATAGCCTTCCTAGCTTTACGATCCAGACACCGTTCAAGTGGGATTACAGCAGAATCAAGAGAATGCAACTCGAATTGCAGTTGAAAGATGCACAAAGAATGAATAGCTATATCGACTGGACACCCTTCTTCGCAATGTTTCCATCCTTGATATACCTAAGGATCATCCCCTCTTTCCATCCGAGGTACTATGAATGGGCACAACCAGAGCTTGCGGAGTGGAGCATAGCACATTACAACTACCGAGCATTCTTCCGGGAACTTCTGGCCTCCGTTCCCGAGCACCTAGTGCTCAAATTAGGGCAATCAGCCAACTCGCAAGACGACATGCACCTGGAAGGAAAAGCGGCAGTGAGCAAAAGGGTATTGCGGGACATGTGTGCAGATGTGGGTACGAAAAGGTATATCGGGTTTGATATGTTGAGTAAGATGATTGACGGAGACGAGACGATGTGACAAAAAGGAGGCTCAGGGTGAAACTTGGCCGTAGGATTGATATCCTGTTAATGATCATATCTTATTTCTGTGAAGAAGCTGAGGCATGTGCATAAGGTCTAGGATGTATGCGTTATTATTGGGCGATGAGGTAGGCGTAATGCACCTCATGCAAGCCGAAACCTGAGTACTTAGAGGTGAGCCTTCGAACAATAGCGGGGCCAAGGTTCGCGGCTAGCTTGCCAAGCCCGGAGACTTTCCCAAGCCCGCTGCGCGATCACATGCATGTCCTGCACCCAACGCTGAATCCACAACAACTAGATGAAGCCTCTTGCTAACCCCCTCGCGACCGTTGCGCAATTAGAAACTTCTAGTTCGCAGCTAGATGGCGTGCCACGCTGGTTGGAGGATTCGGTGCGCTTCGCAGGCACGCAGCTCACGCAAGCTGCAGGCATCCTGCTGCGGCTGCCGCAGGAGCTAATCGCGCAGGCCATCGTGATATTTACGAGGTTTTACGTAGGACCCGAGGGTGGAAGTATGGCAGAACTAGGTGTATTGGTGAGTCCCCGAGCACCATGGACATGCTTGATAGGCAAATGCACAACTGAATGGTTGACTCACATGCTGTACAGCGCGTTTCTGCCGCTTCGATATACCTGACTGCTAAGCTATCCCCGCTGCCGAAATCTCCTCGAAGTATCGTCAACGTGTATGCGTATCTACAGTCCCTTGAATCCTTGCCGCCGAGCAACGAGAAGCTGCATCAAGGGAAATCGGACCGGTATCACGTATCCGAAGGCACATACCAGGAACGCAGGATGGAGCTCTTTGAGACAGAGCAACGCATACTAAAGGTCCTTGGCTTCCAGGTGCATCTTACTTTACCATATACGCTCTGCATCACGTACATGCAAGCCCTTGGCCTATTCTCCCATCCCCGTGCTTCTGAACTCGCGCGTCGTGCAACAGCACACCTCAACACTGCGCTTTTGAGTCCTCAGCTTCTCTACTTGACACACCAACCTTCCAGCTTGGCCACCGCTGCTGTATATCTCGCTGCGAAAGACGTGGCTATCAAGCTGCCCGATCTGGAGTGGTGGGAGGTGTTTGACACCGACCGCGAAGAGCTGGGCTTTCTTGTAGTGGGAATGCTGAGCGTAGCAAGTTTTGCTGAGAAAGAGCTTGTGCGGTGGCGAGGCAGGAAAGCTCCCATGACTGTGGACGAGTTGAAGGCAGAGATGAAAACTGCAAGCAGCAGCGAATGACAGCCCGAATCTATCGCTCCCTCACAATCAATATCTCAAAGACGTAAGAAGTGTCGCGGAAGTCTTTCAAAACGTCGGTTTGGTCATAGAGAAAGGGCTGTGCTTGGAGCCTAGTAGGGTTGGCACGAAAACCAGCTTCTGGATTGGATACAAACCACACGCACAACCGTAGCGATATGTTTCATCTGGGGCTGGGATTTGAAGAAGATTAGTTGATGGTCCACTCGCCAGCAACATCACCCGGCCATTTAGTTTAGACGCCGCTGAGCCGCCAGGAAGCCTCGATTACCATGTTCAATGTATTGAAAGCTGCACAACTGCGCGCAGCCCCGGACGAAACCTTAAACTTTCAGATACATGCATATTGTCACCCAGCATTGCATTTCACGCAGCCTTGCATGTACATGTGCTCGGCAGTGTTATCACTTTAAAGGAAGGTAGTACATTCTCTGATTGAGCGATGTTAAATTGATTGCAAACCCTGTAAGATTATAGTACGAGTAGGGATCTACCCTACACCTTGCAGATGTAAGACAGCGCCAAGGCGTGGTATACAAACAGACCTACCAAATGGAGACGAGGTACCGCGTCCGGAACTCCTATCCGGAACCTGTAGATATGCAACGCTCGGAAACATGATGAGAAAAAAAATGAATCATTAATAGTGTTCCCAAGTTCCAATGGCATGCCCTTGCATGCGACCTCTCGTCCAGTCCTTCCCATACGTGTATGGCGCAAGGATGGGCTCCTCATCAATGCCGCAATGATCATCCCCATCTCTCCCTTGGAACCAGCCCAATCCATAGGTCTTGCCAAGTCCCTCAATGTGCGCCGTCATCTGCGCGCTGTTCAATTTCTCCGTATCAACAAAGTTAACCAGCATCTTGCTCTGATGGATAAAGGCGAGTACAGAAGCCATGGTGCCAATCTGGCGAGGCATAAATTTATGTGAACGACGCCTGTAAACCACGCATGCAACGGCCACAAGGAAAATAATGATGCATATGGAAAGCATAAAAGAAGCCCAGAACGAGCGGAAAGTTTGGTCGGTATTGGAGCGGTCCTCCTCGTCGTCCTCGTCGTCTACACCCTCGCCGCTTTGGCCGGGGATGAACTTGTTGCCGTCGACGGAGAACGAGGATACGCAGACGGTAAGAATTTCGGTCATGATGGAGCCGATGCCTACCAGCGCCACGATGTAATGTCGGTTGACCAAGGCCTTGAGCGGAAGGAATATCGGATTCGTTCCTGTGTAGTCGAGCGTAAGTGTTTTGGCCGGGGCTTTCCGTTGTGCGAGAATGTGATACGGCTCGATGGTGCGGATGTCGCAGTTCATCGTATTCCAAAGAAGTTTGATCACAGTGGCCAGGGCCGTAAGCAGAAACGGCAGCTTCTCTGTCACAATCTGAGCGGGTTTTAAAAATAGGAAAATTGGTAGTATGGCGGCAAATATGACGAGATAGCATATGTACGGCACCCCAGCTCGGCGACGGAGCATAAGTGGTCGCGGATCAGACCCTGTATCTAGGACCTTTTCGCTACTGTTGCGGATGTACTCACCCTGCCACAGCGAACTTTTGTGCAGGATATACCGCCGATGGCGAAGTTGCTTGTGAATTTTCTCCTGGGGCGCGGTATCCAAGCCGTGGAAATCAGCCAGAATGTGACTTCGGGTAGCCATGGCTGCGACGCCAGCGATACCTTTGGGGTCGGAGAGCAGGCCACTCTTCCGACGCATCTCGTATATGAGAACAGAGCCGAGAAGGGCAACAAGTACCAAACAGCCGCTGACAGATCTTGACCATGCTGGCTCTATTCGCACGGCTTTCCAACCCTCTGAACCTCGATGTTTGGGCTTGGGGTACATCTCTACGGAAGCGGATTGGAGAACAGGAACCAGACTACTGGCAATGAGTGTCGCCATGGAAACATATATGACGGCATATTGCTTATGGCGCAAGGCCCGCAGAGGGACCAGCCAACTCATAAATGTCAAATAGTCCATGTTGAGCGATTCGCCGGCTGTGGATCCGGTCTTCTTGGATAGCTGATAGTAGGGTTCGAGGCGCTTGACCTCAAAGTCGACGATTTGCCATAGGATACCGTAAATGACCAGAAACAGCACGGGGGCATATTTCCACGTAAAGTATTGAAGCACGGTGAGATCTCCAGCCTTTCTGAAAGAGACCAGCCCTCCCCGGTCATGTTCGCCGGGTTCATCTTTCGATTTCTTTATGGACAGTTGGCACAAGTATTCCTGCAATCCGGCCAGGGCCAGGGCAATAATAACAAGAAAAGATAGCCATGGCCAGCCCATGGAAAAGGGTCGCCATGAGGGCATATCAGGGTCTAGGAAATTGATCAGCGTCACGTCATCATGCTTCTCACGTTACAAGGGTTGCGTACCAGGTGGAAAGTAGTAGCTTGTCTGTGATTCGTTCGCATCAGGCTGACCAGCGTTGAGAGCGCTACGACTATCAAACTCGGTGCCAGGCGATGCTAGATCGCTAATGTCCACGGTGATCTCGGCCACGGCCACGATTCCTCCCGTCTTCTCAGCCTCTTTCTGGGCGGCTACCTCGATGATGCGCGAGTTGGACAGCCCCCGCTTGTGCCCGCGCGAGCTTTCTTGTTGCGGCTGCGCCGCCTGATGGGTGAAGGGCACTTCCATAACAGATGCCATGCCGGCGCCCAGCTGGGCTTCTAATCTCTCATATTCAGCGGCGAATCCAGCCTCGTTGATATCGCGCTCGGCCTCGATAGCATCTGCTGTACTCGACATACTCTTGGGCGGGTCGAGCTTCCGCATAGGCATTCCTCCATCGAAACCGCTCAGGTCATACCCCACAGGCTCGTCGACCTCTTCGACTCCTTGCAGACGCCGACCTGACTCTTCATCTTCAAGTTTGTTGTAGTCTGACCGGCCGCTGCGGAGCGAAGCCAACCGATTCAGAAGCCGCTTGGTGCCGCCCCTGGTCTGCAGCGAGGACTGAGAGCCTGTCGGCGCGAAAGAGTCATTGTCGGAAAACGACGGCGGTGCGGGTGCGCGTGGTATGCGGTACGACGGCTCCGATGCAGGCACGAGCGGTGATGGGAACGATGTTCTTCGCGATAAGGACGGCGTGTCAATGGGGCTGATGGATGTGGCCGAGTCTGAGCGGGAGGGGAAGAGCTGCGAGAGTCGGTCTGAGCTCGTCGAGCTCTGTCGCCCTAGCCGTCTGCCTGCAAGCGGAGGTGTCGGCGTCGATCCATATGTGGGAGCATCGCTATCCATGACTGTCCGAGACCACAGGCAGAGAAAGCAAAGCAAGGAAATTGTAGACAGCGACGGCGGACCCGGGCATGTACGTGTATTGCCCAGGAGGGCCGGGAGAAAGCTTCCAGGCTCGCTATACGACCAGTTCGCGGCTGAGAAACGATAGCTCGCGACCTGGAAGCTCTTTGGCGTCAGCCTTGTCCCATATCAGGCCACCCAGGCGTCGACTCAGTTTGGAGTGGAAGAGAAACACGGGTTTGAATTTGCGCAGAACCCGTGCATCCAACAGCACATGTACCTAGATATATGCAAGCATTTGGCTTCGGTTCGGGAAGCGTCTCACTGCACCTGGGTGCTAAAAATACGCACCACCGCGTGCGAGTGGTTACAAGGCAGCCGAATACGAGGCGTGAATTGGGGCTGAACCGTGGCTTTGCACCCCAAAAATTGGCAAAACATCCGTCGCCACTGCTGCCAAGCTGTCACATAGATGGGCAGGGGCAACGTGATCTGGAAACCAGTACGGTGAAGCTACGTTTCACAAGCTAGAAGCTGGACTTTGTTTTTGTTTGTGCCAGGCAATCATCTCTGTGGTCGGCTACTCACTCCATGGCTTTCCCAATGAGTACTAGCGTGCTAGTGGGTCAAAATGGAGTTGGTCTCAGGCATTACGCTCTGGTAAAGGTGTTTGCGAGCCCACGTTTGTACCTGCTTGTCCATACTCCACTTACAACGTTATCTTACCTGAACACAGGCAGGCACCTATCTTAAAGGTCGATAATTCTCCTAAAACATTTAGGGACCAACAACTCCCAACACGCCATATAGTCCAATACTCTCTTATAGACAATATGCGCACGTCTACGCATGGTGAAGGCCTACTAGAGCCTGATACTACATCCCGAAGCGGAATCTCCGAGCATTTATTTGGAGACCGAGGAGGGGTCATGAACAGAAGCATCCGCCGAGCCCTAGGCTTTCGCGAGGTGGGAGGTTCAGCAAAAGGTACGCCCGTGTTCAACTCAGCCCAGGTTCGAGAGTTGTACCAAAAAATCAATGACCTTGCGACCCGAAAACTTCCAATCGAGGACATGCACGAGTTGGAAAATTCGTGGGAAAGTGGGAAGTACCAACCTGACATCGACATCATACTAGCGGATCACGGCCGGGCCATATGGGGAGATTCGCTCGAGCAGCGACATATGAACGTGAACCCAAAATCCCAGCTACTCGTTGCGGGACATCAAGAAGGCTATCCGGTGGACCTTTTTTGGCATAGGGTGGATCACCGCGCTTTGTACGTTACCATCTGCTCCCCTCACTTTACCTGCCTGGTTCACTGACTGTCCAAGTATTGCACTCCAGCTCGAGCATCTCACGTTCCTAAAAGCGAAAGCCTACCACAAGAACCATATCTCCAATCCGAACAGCGTGACAAACAGAAATCTGTCGGTCGCCGATGATTCTGATACTCCGGAAGCGAGCGCATCTAGTATACGTCCATCCCTCTTGGTCGTCCTTCGCCTTCCAAAGCACAAGTTTTCGAAAATCTGCAAGAAGTATAGTCCATATTCATTAGTGTCAAGCAAACGAAAAGCTTCTGAAGATCCATCCTACCAGCCTCATGGAAGCGCTCGGATGCTCGGTGGTAATGCGGACAAAGCCAACAGGCGCTCCTCTCGGACGCACAACAGGGCGAGCGATGTTGGTGAGTTACAACCAAATGGCTCATGAGCCTCAGGCACACTAATCTTCTAACAGGAGAGAGTCACTTTGATATTAATGACTACCCCGAACTAATGGGCCTTGATGAGAATGCACGACAAGACGTCGAAGAACCGAGGGATGACGAGGTGAAGACGGTGGAGGAGACAGGATCGACCGGAGTGGAGACTTTGTCCGACGAAAAGCTTCGTATGATGAGGGACGAGCTCCATATGTGCTTCCTTGCAGAAACCGCGTCGTCAAAGCAGTTGGTACTTCATAGGACTGAGAATGTGTCAGAAATGTGGGATGAATCGGAACGACTGGACAACAACTTCAGCCGATTATGGGTCGACGACGAGGCTAGAATTCTCCACGATCTGGGTGATAGATACGACGAGATCAACGACGCACTCGACGTTTGGCTTCTGATCCGCAACACAGCTAGAAAGCTCGGTAGATTGGTTGGGGTAAGAAGCCTACCTGTCTGTGGATTGCTGAACACCGGCTAACGACGGTTTGGATGTGCAGGTTCACCATTTGCAGGGCATACCATTTCCTCGGTTGACGTATGAAGAGTGGGTTGAGAAACTCCAGGGAGAAGAGCAGTATGATGAGCTGAAAGCCGAGTTGATCCGAAAGCGGCAGACGATCAGGCGTTCGGGCGTGTGCGAGGCAACAGAGGAGAATGCGCAGCGGATAGCAGATGCTTTGGGTGCGGTGACCATGGATCCCAATGCTGCAAGAGCTCGCATGAAAGGCATTCTAAATCTCAACCAGACCTTGTACTCGTGGAGCTTGGATATTTGATGAATGATGAAGAAGCTGGGGCTGTACCTCGTGGACCTGCGGGCTCACAGTACAAACTCGGTGTGTGTCTATCTGACCCGCCCTTGCCGTCGTCGCGTCATCATGGGCTTTCGCAGGGAGGTGAAGGACCGGAAGCTGGGTGGTTGTTGGAGGGCCGTTGGAGGCCTTTGTTTCGTTTAAAATTCCCCTCCAGGGTCCTCACAGCCCACACGGGCGTGGGGCTGGGCGTGGGGTGTAAGATTGCCTACGTAGCTAATCAGAACGGGTTCGAGGAACGCCCAGCACCAGCAACGACTATTCGGGCTATTCGGGTCGCTGGCGCTACAGTGGCTAGTGGCTGTGGCTGATCTACGCGAACTTAATCGCGCTTTCCAAGCATGGATCTCGTTTCCCCTTCTTTCTCTCCTCAACATGCACCATTGACCCCATCACAATCATCACGCCGTCCCACGGCTATGGCCAGCATCCTCGTTTCTACTGTTTCCTTGCATAACTTGAGCTATAGCGCGCTGCCCGGTCTCTCCGCATGTCATATCTTGGCGGATGGTACCCAGCGTTGAGGAAATATAACTAATCACGTTTTCTGTTCTTCGCTCCAGCAGACTATACACATCACCACCGTTTGCCGGGGACATTGTATAACCATGGCAACGTTCGGCGGACCCTTGCCTGCAATCGACTATGCTACGTCAAAAGACTGGCTTGATATCATGAAAAACAGATCTAAGCTGCGGATGCACGAGCTGATTGAGCGCCTGAACCTACGCGCTAAATGGAGCCAGAACAAGCGCGGCAAGACCAATTTCGAGAGCGCTTTGGTGAGAGAGATGGTTGCCGATATGAGTGAGGTCGTTGCAACGCTCCCCAAGGACTCGGAAGAGCTTGTAAAGTTTTTGTCGGCCGATGGGAGCCTCAAGGAGCAGGTGGATGGTCTTTTGCAGAAACATGGCAGCGCAATATGGGGAAGGGCGGCCGACCGGGAGCACCTCACCAAACCGCGCCCCGAAGACGTTGAAGTGGGCCTCGTCTCGCCAGAGTTATTTTACGAGGTGGAAGGAGATCGCGAACAGTGAGTGTGTGAATCTGGGCATTCTGCGGTAATGGCACTGACGGCCCCCATAGGATACGGATCCTTCTTCACTGGTGGCTAGGGATGAAGGCCATCAATGTCATCCTGGCGCGCGAACGTCTGGATCGAGAGAGAAAGAAGAAGGAAGAGATCAAGAAAGCCAAGGTGGATTTAGATGCGCCTCAAGAATCGGTAATGTCGACCTTTATTCCCCTGGCACCCAATGCTAGCTTGCCAATTCCAACGTCTCTCAACACCAATACCGCACCAGTACCGATGGCGGAACACCCGCGACACATACAGATTTACCAGGCCGAGACAGCATCCCGCGGCAGCCCAATATCGTCGTCCATGGTCACGCCACCCGAGTCGAACGCGAGCCCAGTTCTTCCTGGGCGAGGCGGCGGCAGCGGGGATGCAAGCCATTTCAACGCGATGAACATCAATGCACGGCATCCGCCACCAGCGCAGAGCGTTGTGGATGGCGTGTGGGATCGCCTCGGGGCAGCTGGGCCAAACGCTTCACGGCACGGGAGCATGTCATCACAAGCACCGATATCAGCATCGCCGTGGCCAACGGTAAAGGGAGTGCAGCAGCAGGGGCCTAGAAGGTCATCGCTAAGTACAGAATTGTCATCACATCCTGTACAGCCGGTAGACACTAGCGGCGGTGCGCCGGCTATCCGCCAATTAGGAGCGGAAATTTCGCAGCTTGTATCCGATCTTACTCCACAGTCTACCAGCGACGGGCCTACTGCTTTATCGGCAGCATCAGCAGATGCGACACGTAACGGTGGGCCGTATCGGGGCCTGGACGTGGAGACGCTGCAGGCGCTCCGGGCGTACATCTACCAGGAAGAGAGCGAGGTGGTGTGGGAGGAGGAGGTGCTACTACGACGACTAGAGACGGCATGGCGAGATGGGGTGCGATCGGACGTGACGAGGATCAACGACAACATTCCAGCGTTTGTCGCACGAGAGCGGGCCTTCCTCACGTGGTTGGAGCTCAAGAGACATCTCGCCGATTTGAGTCGAGCTGACGTTCGTACGTAACCAATATCCTAGACGGGGGCTCGGCTGATGGGCGCACTACTAATCTCGGCTAGGATGGCGCGAGGAAGGCTCTACAGCGCCTGAGATTGAGCGGCGGATCCAACAGCATAGAACGCTGATGAGCGCGACGCGCGAGATTCTTCGCAGCTACCAGGACATCACGCAGGTGACGGACGCCGGGGCGGACCACGACGAGCTGCTGCGGCAGGCGTTTGTGGTGCTCGCGGGCAACAAGTACGCGGTGGAGCTGCAGTGGAAGACGGTGGATTTTGTAAAGCACGTGCAGTGGCTGGCGCCGCACCTGGAGGCGTACGAGCGCGAGCAGGACGAGGGAACCGAGTATTACTTTGGGCAAAGAGTTTTCACGTAGCGTCGTGTTAGCCATGGGTTGGAAGCTTGAGGTAGAGCGCGCATAGGCGTCTAACGTTAGCGGGGGGTGGGGGGGCTGGCTGGGCGGGCACGATTGCGATTTGCGAGCCCGCTTGAGGCGTTATCTCTACAATACGGCGCCGCTGTGTACATGGACAGCGGGCTGATTCAGACCATCATCACGTACCGGGGGCGCACGGCTGTGTAGCGAGATTGAGCGAGTATAGCTGTGCAGCGCTGGCACCAGCGGCTTCATAGTGCACAAATGGGGCAATTGTTGAGATGATGCTTACACAAGGGAGGCCGATGGATTCGGCCGCTAGAGGGCCCCTGTCCGCGTACGCACTTGGTACGCCCGTATACGGCACAGTGCCGAAAGAGGAGATTAGTCCAAGGATGCTGTGGCGGACGTAGTGGTAATGGTGTCTCGTGTTGAGCGTCTGACTCGAGATAAGTCGGGTCGTATCAGGCCCTGGTATGCGATGCGAATGGTATGCGCGGCAATATGGCGCCCGGAAAGGTTGTAATATGTAATATCGGTGGGGCGGCCTGTGATTCGCCCTGGCCGGCCCATTTGCCCCCTGCGAGCAGACGGGACGAGTCGTCATGGAGTCATAGATGATGGGCCTTTCCGGGCGCCGCTGGGCCCGCCATCTACCGCGGGGCTGGCGGTGCGGCGTACGGTAGGAAGATTAAATAATTCTTAGTAGACGCTCGGCTAAGGTCGACGCTACGGCGGGCCCTGGCCATGGCAAGCAGCTGCTGTATCGCGGCATCGCTGCACCGCTGCATCGCATCGCCCGCTCGCCGGCCTGGCACTGGCACTGGCACTGGCACTGGCACGCTGCGAGAATAAGCAAGGAGCCCGCCGTCGCCAATCGCAGGCCGACGGTAGTATTAGCTCCGTCGTCGTCGGATACTTTTCTGCTCCCCAGTGCCACCCTGTTTCTTCCACGTTACAGCACACACAGCACGCATCGCGCCGGCGTCTGGGGTTTGCGAGTCGGGCCATGCCTTGCCGCCGGGCCAAAGTTTTTTTTCCTCTCGCACTCGTAGCAGCACAAGCACAAGCACAAGCACAAGCTCCAACAGCAGCATCAGCAGCACCACATCCGCCGTCTACACTAGCCGAACTTACTACACACGCCCCGTGGCCCCTTTCCCCTACGAGGCCCCGGTAGGTCCATCCATCCAGCCAGCCCGCTGCCCTGGCCTCCTAGAGTTCTGGTGTTCTGGCGTCCTAGTGCCCTGGCGTCCTGGTGTCCTGGTACTCGACAATTCACCCTCCCCTCGTTGCTGCTGCTGTTCTTGTTGTTGTCGTCGTCGTCGTCGTCGCCGCCCACAGCCACTGTCACGGCCACCACGGCCGCCATCACCGCCTCCACCATCGCCGTGGTTGCTGCATCCATCTCCGCGCCTGCGCCTGCGCCTTAGCCGCTGTCGCCATGAGCGCCCAGGACTCGCCGCAGGCTGCCGCCCTGGCCATGGTCGACGATACTCCCGTGACGCGCTGGGACCGTCCGCGCTGGATTTCCGTCTTCAGCAGCCATAACCCAACCATCCGAGAGGTCACCGAATGCTTGGGCCTGGGCTTGTCTGCCTCGAGCTCCACCACCAACCGGGGCATTCCCAAGTTCGACAATCCCGAGTATCGCAAGCTGTCGAGCGAGGTGACGCGCCTATCCAAAGAGCTACCCAAGGAGCGCGATGCATTGCTCGACTTCGCCGCCGACCCTCACAGCCTCGACGCCGAGCTCAACAGCTTGCTCGCCACCTACGGCCCTGCCATCTGGGGACGTGAGACTGACCGCAGCTGCCTCCTCACCCCAGACCCGCTCAAGAAAACCTATCCCAAGCATCTCTACTACGAGGATGCCGACGACAAAGAGACGTAAGATCATACATCACGTGACCCAGTTGCTTATCCGCCACTAACATGCACCCCCGTACGCAGGCTCAAAATACATCTGCACCGATGGATCATCATCAAGGCATGCTATTACATCCGTAATATGAAACTCAAGCGCCCTTCAGCCGCCAACGACTACGAAACCATTGCCGACATGGAACACGACGCCGACTTGACGAGTCCAACCAAGGCGCATCTGGCAGTAAAGCTCCCACTTCCTCCGACCAAGCTGCAAAACGTAGCCAGCCCCTCGCAGTCCCCCAATGGAACCCCACTGTCCAAATCCCTAACCCCGCCAGCTGACGCCGAAGGACGCGCGCCAGAGTATGCTGTCAAGCCCGTCAATGGCGTGAAGCGCAAGAGCTTCAACTCGCAGTCGGATAGTGAAGAGGGCTTCGCTCCCGCAAAGCGCTTCCAGAGCCACAGCGTGCCAATCTCACGCACTACGCCGCGCAAGTCCATCATTTCTTTTGTCACGGACGGACCTGTGTCTGATGCACCTCCGCCAAGCCATTCCGTTTCGCCCGAGATCAGCAGGCCATCATTGATTCCTTTGTCGAACAGTGACCTTAATGGTACGCCGAGGCCCCCCAACGGTGCCTCGGGGAGTTTCACCGCTGTCAACACAGGCAGCTTCACGGCCGTAAACACGACGGAAGGACAGCCCGTTAAATCTTCTCCTTCGCAACTCCCCCCTGTTCCTGCAATGGCACCCAGACAAAACTATTCCAGCCCATACGACGCTAACCATTTTGGAGCGACCACCACCAAGCCAACGTCCACTCCACCAAAATCACTCCCCCCTTCGCTTCCGTCAACATCTGCCGCGCCTGGGTTCCAAACTGTCAATTCGCCAACCACCACAAATGGGCTAAGTACCCGGAACTCGCCTATCGTGCAGCACGGTTCCCATCCGCAGCCCCCTCCGCAGCATGCCAACTACGCCCAGCCTCAGCCGAACAGTCGATCAAGCACCCCAGTCATGCATCACCACCATACTCATCGTCCGACACTCAACCAGCAACGCTCAAGCAGGTCAAATACTCCCATAGCGCCCGCCATAGCTGCCCCTGCACCGCAAGCAGCGCAGCATCAGCCAGCTCACATCCAACCTGCACCAGCTCCTCGCACCCACCATGTACCCGTTGCACCCGCACTCGCACCTGCGCCGGTGCCTTCGGTGCCTTCGGTTCCAAGCGCAGCGCATTATGCTGCTGCTCCACCTCAAGCACTCCCTGTCCTGAAAAGCCAAGCCGTCGAAGTGGTCCCGCTTCCTTCGCAGGCAGCCGCAGCCATGGACCTTGGCCTCCTGCAGTGCGAGGTACTTGGCTTACTCATGCAGTACCTATTTCCCCGCAACACCACGCCACCAGAAGAGAACCACGTCCTCTACCGATTAGAAGTGCTATGGCACCATGGAGCTCCCATCTTCCGCAAACAAATCGGCTCACTGTATGATCTACAAGCCAAGACGCTTTCCTCGTGGATCACCGAGCGGCGCAAGATGACCCAGTTGCGGTGTGAATTTGCCTATGCGCCGGGCGTACCCGCTGCGGAGATGGTGGGGCGGCTATTAGCCATGAACGACCTGCGAGTAATGCGGCTAAAATGGAAGAATATGAGTAGTGCAGACGGGCTGAGCGCCGAGGATCTCCTGTGCCGCACATTCTCTATCATTACCAACACTGAAGGTACCGAGTATCTGTTCAAGGATGGGCTGGACAGGCTAAATGAGGACATTTTCGAATTTTTGAGGACTGAAGATATGCGGATCCTCATGCACAAACGCTCGTAGTAGCGTATAACGGGATGGCCAGTTTGACGCAAATGTCCCGACAATCGATCATTTTTCCCTTTCCTTTGTTTTTTTCTCTTGCTTTTGGCGTACATGGACGGATATCCCCAAGGCTGGCCTTTCTTCCATTATGGGCGGCATTTTGTGGATTTGTGCGATGGGATGTTATTCTTTATGGAAAGTCTAAATTGTCTCTTGTTCAACTGCCTCATCATCAGCACTTCAGCGACGGCGTTCAGGAGGCATGAAGCCTGTGTTTAGGGATTTCGGGTTACTACGTATGTGTATCTAATCAGTGGTTACGCAGCAGGTAGCCGCCGGTAATAATACTGGTTGGCGGGGCTCGCGAGTTGCATTCTTGACCAAAAGTAAAGGAATTCAAGCACTTGATTCACCACGACCGGTCAGTATCACGTGCAACGTAGTAGTCGGCGCTTACATGCATTAGAAGTGGGCACTGCATGTGTACAATATGTACCTAACCGGGACGTAGATAGGGACTGGAGGACCGGATCGGATGCAAGCCAAGGTGGCCAGACTAGTGCTGTCAACGCCTGGAACAAGGGGCCGAAAGAGTGGACGGCTTCGGCCCCCATGGATGCCTCAAATCCTCCGACGTGGCGGTATGTGCTCCCGTGTCCCACACACATGCAGCCTTAGCCTCGCACGCACAACAACATGGTCGAGACGCAGCCCCAGCCTTGCTCCCACACTGCGCGCCGTGCTCTGCGCTGGTGCGTGTCGCCATGGTTTTGAGGCTCTTCGTGCCGCCTGGTAAGTCTACGAGAGTGGTGCTGCTGTGGAAACCGCGATACTGACTGGGAAACCAGGTGAGGGCCAGCATCACATTGTCCCCAAACGACCCGACCCTCTAGGCGCAAACGCGACGCCTCAGTATGCCCTTCTCTCGTCCACTGCCGCCGCCGCGGGGCTCGCCTCCTACGCCGCAAGACGTGCCCGGCACGTCTCTCCCCACGTGCCCGTCTCGACAGCCAGCCTGTTCGTGAGGGCTTCGGCCAGGCTGGGCCTGTGTGCCATGGCCGTCGGTGCGGCTGTCAACGCCTACTTCCACCTCAACTTCACGACCGTCGTAGTCTCGGCCGCAGGCTCCAGCCCCACGCCCGCCAAGCTGTGGGAGAGGACAGACAGATACACGGTCGAGGACGGCTGTCTGGCGGGCGCCGCGCTGGGCTTCGCCAGTTTCCTGCCCACCCTCTTTCTGCGCCGGCCCAGCGTGCCGTGGTGGACGCGCATGGTGGGCATGACCAACGCGGGCGCCTGTGCCGGCCTCGTCGCCGCTCATGGCTATTTCCAGTACACGGGCGAGCGCCAGAAGGCCGTCGACGAGCTGCAGCGCCTGCGCCAGAGACGCAATCTCGAGTTCCACATGATCTTCTGGGACAAGATGCTCATGTCCCAGTTCGACGTGTTCGTGCAGGCCTACGTGCGACACAACGGCATCCTCCGCGCCTACCACCTCCCCGCCGAAGTGTACCAAAAGCCCGAGAAGTTCGGCATCGGCCTGTCGTCCGCCCTGCCGGGGAACGGTACTACGGCTGAGGAGGCGGCGCAGGACGAGCGTCACTACATAGGATACATAGACTATGCCGAGCATCTCAGCAAGCTGGACGTCGAGCACGTCAAGGCCGAGATTGAATTCTTCGAGCAGGAGAAATGCGCGCTGCTCGACGAGGCCGAGTACATGGCCTGGGCCCTCTCCTGCAAGCAGTACGACTACATCCACACGCCCCCCTCGACCGACGACGAGAGGCAGACGCGTGCGCGCGAGCTGCAGATCATGAGCATCATCGGCAACCGCCTTCGTGCCCGTGCCGACGAGATGGATCGCCGCATGGTTGCTGGCGTGCACTGGCTCAGACACAAAGCAGCCATGGAGTCCAAGGCCGCGCGCCCCGCATGGCTTACTCCCTACACAAAGGGCGATCCGTTGGCCCACAACCCGGCCCTCTCCCTTGCCGAGTTCAAGATCTTTCAAGACCAGATCGCGGTCGACATCCAGTCATTCGAGGCAAGGATCCTGGAGGGTCAAAGGAGGGACAAGTGGAGTAAAGACTTGGACGACGCGAGAACCATGCTAAGGGCCGCTGACCGAGTGACTTTTGAGATGGAGAAGAAAGTGAAGGGGTTTGAGACGAAGAAGAATGGGGTAAAGAGAGCCGGGGTGGATGAGCCGCCGGATGATAGCTTGGAGCCAGAGAAACCATAGACCGGTGAACCCCACCAGCCCATTCATACACATAGACTGGTTTTCTGCCCGTACATTTTGGTGGCATTTGTAGTACCTAGTCGGTGGGTAAAACAAGTTCAAGACCAATCCAAGTAGATGTTTAGATATTAAAATAAGCTTTGCATAGCACAAAAAGTTTCTGTCGCAGTATTTACCAAAAACGCTGCCCTCCTTTGGGGTTATGCGAACGCCAAACTCCCTCGATGCTGGTATAACGAACGGAATCAATGTCGTTTGCCTTGCCAGACAATGCCCTATTGTATACGCCAAGCCGTCTTCGTTATGTGAATTGTTCACGCTATTGGTCCGAATTGACCGTTTGCTGTCCCTGGTCAGCATCCTGCTCTTACCATGATGGTATCGCACTTACCACGAGCCAATCCATGCCTTCGTCGACACCGCGGCCGTCGACAGCGGAGCATGCCACTATACTCCAATTCCTGTCCTTGAGCTCTCCTAACCGCAGCGCCTCGCTGATCTCGCCTGCACCCTTTGCCCCCGGTTGGTCCTGCTTGTTCGCAAACACCAAAAGCGCCGCATCCCTCAGCTCCTCCTCGTTCAGCATGGCGGACAACTCTTCCGAGGCCGTGGAAAGTCGGTCGATATCGGTGGAGTCTATCACGAAAATCACAGCGGCCGTGTTCGCGTAGTAGCATCGCCAGTACGGCCGGATGGAAGTCTGTCCGCCCAGATCCTAGTCGCAGGGTCAGAAACGGCAGCGTCGACGTGCCCGGAAAGGAGAGGACGACATACCCAGACATTGAAGTTGAGATTCTTGTATGTCACCGACTCCACGTTGAAGCCTATGGTGGGTATCGTCGTGACCACCTCTCCGATCTGTGGAAATGCACCGTCAGCCTTGTACATCCCCAAAGCTGCGTCTGGATAGCTACCCACCTTTAATCTGTACAAAAGCGTTGTTTTGCCTGCATTGTCCTATGCACACTTGTCGTCAGCGGATGTGCCCTCGCCGCATCGTGGTAAAAACGCATACCAGCCCCAAAATCAGTATCCTGATTTCCTTCTTTGAGAAGATCAAAGCCGTGAACTTGGAAAGATAGCCGCCCATACTGTCTGCTTTCTATATATGCCTCTCGCCTGCCTTTGGTATAGATGTTCTTGTTACTGCTGCTGCCGCTGCTGCGGTCGCTCGAGCGCGGGGTGCTACGGGGGAGGGATGTCAGTATGGGGTTTGGCGAACGTCTGCACGGGGCAGCTTCGAAGGGAGGTCTCTTCGGGGGGTTCGTGTGCGGCGGGCTTGCGAGGAATACGTGCTTCCCTCCCCCCGAAAGTCCAACGAGCGGGTGATTGAACACCAGCGCGTTCTCGAGGACTCGCCGACGTTTTTCCGAACCCGGATTGGTAAACTTTGACCCCCTAACTAAACTAAACTAACGTGTTCCATTCACTTCATCCGCCACCCATCTGTCATCCGCCAACGCCAAAATCCACCAAAATTCTGAAAAGCAGCCCCCCTG